>Ga0209653_1000762_pt1 | contig 27595 bp, 26 predicted proteins | sample SaaInl6LU_22_DNA_FD_184644 | JGI IMG/M metagenome (GOLD analysis project Ga0209653, IMG submission 184644) | Marine microbial communities from expanding oxygen minimum zones in the Saanich Inlet - ESP_116LU_22_DNA (SPAdes) (version 2) | ecosystem: Environmental > Aquatic > Marine > Intertidal...
ATGGTTTTGGTTTGCGTTATTTATATCTGACCACTGAGGCCAATACAACCACTCTTCAGGAAAATTATTTAGGCAATGAAGATAATGAGGATGCCGAAGTGATGAAATTCAAGAAAACAGAAAAAAGTATTTTAACTTTTCTGCACGATCACCTTTTATCGATGGGATTGTTGCAATTGGTGTTGAGCATTCTGCTGTATTTTACTAAACTACCTGCTCGATTCAAGAATTTTCTGGCTATTGAGCCTTTTGTTTCTATGCTCATTACATTCTCGGGTATTTATTTATTGTGGTTGGGAATTGAAGAATTGAAATACTTAGTTATGATTTCTGGTACTTTGTTTCACTTTACTTTTATGACAAGTTTAGTTTTGTTGAGTGTAAAATTATTGCGAAAATAAGGGGCAGAGCTTTTTACGGATTTTAACACATAAAAAAAGGGAAGCCAATTGGCTTCCCGTTTTTTGTTTCAAACTGCTTCGATTTGGATTATACCAATGCGTTCAATTTTTCAGCTAATTGTGCTTTTGGCACAGCTCCTACTGATTTATCTACAACTTCTCCGTTCTTAAAGAACAAGATTGTTGGGATGTTTCTTACTCCGTATTTTGCTGCGATATCTTGGTTTGAATCTACATCTACTTTTCCTACGTGTGCTGTTTCAGCATACTCGTTAGATAATTCATCTACCAACGGTCCTACCATTCTACATGGTCCACACCAAGCTGCCCAAAAGTCAACCATTACCGGTTTTCCTGAATTGATTGTTTCTTCAAAGTTTGCTGCTGTTAATTCTAATGCCATTTTATTTTATTTATTTGGTTTTTAATTCTGTTGAAGGTATTTCAAAAAGAATACCATTCAGTTTTATCTGTCATCTTGACACAAATATAAGTCGGATTTATTTTAATTCCTTACAAATGAAAAAAATCTAATTCAACTTATAACTCACACCGTCCATTTCTCCAAAGTTTGCGAGGAGTTCGTTGGTGATTTTTAATTTTATTTTTCTAGAAAATAAGTTTACCGTTGTTTTTTCTTCGTCCGTTACAATTACTTTCAGTTTGCAGTTCCCTTTTTCTTCGCTTTCATCCGTTTCAAGCAGTTCTGTAAGGTTGTCTATAAATTCAGTGGAAAGAGTTCTCATGGGAATTGTAAGTGTAATAGATTTGCTCAGTTTGTCTCTTATTTCTGATAACAACTCAATAGAGTTTATTACAAACATGGGTTCCATATCTCCCCATCTTTTTTTGTCAATTCGGCCTCTTACGTGCACAAAATTTCCATTCACCAAGTAGTTTCTGAATTTGAGGTAATCGTCTTTGAATAAAAATTGCTTGAATGATCCATCGTAATCTTCCATCTCAAAAGTTCCAAATGGATTTCCGTTTTTAGCCACTCTGTGCTCCACATTGTTAATGATACAGCCCATCGAAACTTCTTTTCCTACATTGGATGCCATTTGATTCAAAGTTTCTACTTTACTTCCACAAAAATTATCTAGTTCAAATTTGTAATCATCCAAAGGATGTCCTGAAATAAATATTCCCACCAATTCTTTTTCTCTGTTCAAAGCCTCAATGCTTCCCCATTCTTCGCACAAAGCTATGGTAGGTTCGGGAATGTTTACTTCTCCATCTCCAGTATCAAATAAGCTTCCTTGATTCGAGTTTTTTCCTTGCGAAATGGCATTTCCGTATTTTATTGATGTTTCAATTGCTGTTCTTCCTTGCTCATCGGGAGTCACGTATTGCGCTCGGTGAACTCCTTCAAATGAATCAAAACCTCCAGCAATTGCTAAACTTTCAAGAGTTCGTTTGTTGGCTGCTCTCAAATCAATTTTAGAAGTCAAATCAAAAATAGAAGTAAATTTTCCGTGTTCTTTTCTTGTTTCGATTATGGATTCTACAGCTCCTTCTCCCACACCTTTTATGGCTCCCATTCCAAATCGAATTGCTCCTTCGTCATTTACAGCAAATTTAAAATAGGATTCGTTTACATCCGGTCCCAAAACTTCTATACCCATTCTCTTGCATTCTTCCATAAAGAACGTGACAGACTTTATGTCATTCATGTTATTGGATAATACCGATGCCATGTATTCGGCAGGGTAGTGGGCTTTGAGGTAAGCCGTTTGAAAAGCAACCCAAGCATAACAAGTTGAGTGAGATTTGTTGAAGGCATAAGCCGCAAATGCTTCCCAGTCTTTCCAAATTTTGTTCAGTTTTTCCTCGTCATGACCGTTGGAGATTCCTCCGTCAATAAATTTAGGCTTTAGTTTTTCAAGTAGCGCAAATATCTTTTTCCCCATTGCCTTTCTCAAAACATCGGCTTCACCTTTGGTAAAGTTTGCGAGTTTTTGAGACAGTAGCATCACTTGCTCCTGGTAAACGGTAATTCCATATGTTTCGGCAAGGTATTCTTCACTGGCATCAATGTCATAGATTATCTCTTCTTCACCATTTTTCCTCCTTACAAAACTAGGGATGTACTCCAATGGACCAGGACGATATAGCGCATTCATTGCAATCAAATCATCAAAAACTGTGGGTTTCAAGTCTTTTAAGTATTTCTGCATCCCGGCAGATTCATACTGAAAAACTCCTACAGTTTCTCCTCGCTGGAATAATTCGTAAGTTTTTTCGTCTTCCAGGTCAAATTCCTCAGGATCAAGATCTATGTTGTGAATTGCTTTTACAATTTTCACAGTATCCTTTATCAGTGTTAGGGTTTTAAGACCCAAGAAATCCATTTTTAGCAAACCAGCATCCTCTACTACCGAGTTATCAAACTGGGTTACGTACATATCCGAATCTTTTGCTGTGGCCACAGGGACATAATTCGTGATGTCGCCAGGAGTAATGATGACTCCACAAGCATGAGTCCCGGTATTTCTTACAGAACCTTCCAAAATAATGGCTTGATTGATAACTTCAGCCTCCAGAGATTTTTCTTTCGATATGGATTTTAATTCCATTGCCATATCCATGTCCTCTTTTCTTCCTAGTTTTTTTGCCAATTCCTTTTCTTCCATCCCAAATATTTTGTTCAGTTTGGTGTTAGGAATTAAATTGGCAAGCCTACCTGCGTCCATCAATGGTAAATCCAAAGCTCTGGCTGTATCTCTTATCGAAGATTTTGCAGCCATAGTTCCGTAGGTAATGATCTGAGCTACTTGTTGCGACCCGTACTTTTCTATTACCCAGTCAATTACTCGTCCTCGTCCTTCATCGTCAAAATCTATATCAATATCGGGCATCGATACCCTGTCTGGATTCAAAAATCTCTCAAAAAGTAAGTTGTACTTGAGAGGATCAATGTTTGTAATTTTTAAGCAATATGCAACTACCGATCCTGCGGCCGATCCCCTTCCTGGACCTACAGAAACACCCATGTCTCTTGCAGCTTGAATAAAATCTTGTACAATCAGGAAGTAACCAGGATAACCAGTTTTTGCAATAATTTCTAACTCAAAGTCTATTCTTTCTTGCTGTTCAGTAGTCAAGGTTTCTCCGTATCGCTTGTGCGCCCCTACATACGTTAGGTGTTTTAGATAATTATTTTCACCTCTGTTTCCGCCATCTTCATCGTCTTTGGCATCTTTAAATTCTTCTGGAAAATCAAATTTTGGGAGCAGTACATCTCTTTCTAATACGAAAGACTCTATTTTTTCTACAATTTCTTGTGTGTTAGAAATTGCTTCAGGTATATCCTGAAAAAGCTGAACCATTTGATCTTGCGATTTAAAATAAAATTCGCTGTTTGGCATTCCGTATCTAAATCCTCGTCCTCTTCCTATCGGAGTAGATTTTTTCTCTCCATCTCGGATACAGAGCAGTACATCGTGGGCTTCTGATTGTTCTTGATTGATGTAAAAGGTATTGTTTGCTGCGACAAGTTTTACCTCGTGTTTTTTTGCCAAATTAATGAGAACCTTATTGGCATATTCCTCTTCCTCTTCACCATGTCGAACAAGCTCTATATAAAAATCATCACCAAACCGTTCTTTCCACCAAATCAATGACTCTTCGGCTTGTTTTTCCCCTACATTCAAGATTAAGTTTGCCAACTCACCATACACGCCTCCAGAGAGAATAATTAAATCTTCTTTGTATTGTTCAATTAGTTTTTTGTCAATTCTGGGCACATAATAAAATCCATCAATGTTTGAGATAGAACTTAGTTTCGCCAAATTGTGATACCCGTTTTTGTTTTTTGCCAAAATAACCACCAAAGCTCCGTTGTCTTTGTGAGATTTGTCGGTATGGTCGTTGCACACAAAAAATTCGCAACCTACTATGGCTTTCAGTTCCGTTTCGTTGTTTTCTGGATTTTCCTCTTTTCTTTTTTGGATTCCTTTGTTGTGATTGTTCACAGCCCTCACAAAATGAAAGGCACCCATCATATTTCCTGTATCGGTAAGAGCCAATCCTTTCATTTTGTTTGATACAGCAGCTTTTACCAACGAATTGATGTCGGAAGTGGATTGCAAAATACTAAACTGAGAGTGGTTGTGTAAATGAGAAAAATTAAGCTCAGCAATTTCTGATTTACTTAGTTTGCTCGCTGTTTTGGTTTGTGAATTCGTTTCAGTTTCTTCCTCAATTTCCTCTTCTTCACCGTAAGGTTTTATATTTAGTCCGATAAGAGCAATCGGTTCTGGGTTTGCTTCTCTAAATTTTTCAAAATATCCTTTTTCTTGTTCTAGTTCAGCAAGAGAAAGAACCTTTTTCCTAATTAACTCCAGAAAACATCTCACTGTTGCCTCCACATCGGCTGATGCATTGTGAGCCTCCGCAAATTCTTCTTGAAATAGAAACTGGTGAAGCTCTTGCAGTTTTGGCAATTTAAATTTACCACCTCTTCCTCCAGGAATTTGACACAAACTTGCAGTAGTTTCTGAACAAGAGTCTAGTTTGTTCATTTCCATCATGGTGGATTCTATCCCAGCTCTATGAAATTCGGCTCCCACGATGTTCAAATCAAAGTTGACATTGTGCCCAATCACGAACTTAACTTTGCTCAATGCTTCGTTAAATTCCTTGAGAACAAAACTCAGGTCTTGTCCAGTTTTCAAAGCTCTTTCGGTGCTTATTCCATGAATTTTGGACGCATTAAAAGGAATATCAAACCCCTCTGGCTTAATGATAAAGTTCTTTACTTCAACCAATTCACCCATGTCGTTGTGTACTTGCCATGCAAGCTGAATACACCTAGGCCAGTTGTCGCTGTCGGTAATAGGTGCGTTCCAGTTTTTGGGTAAACCAGTGGTTTCTGTATCGAAAATTAAGTACATAGGTTGTGCAAGATTTGAACCTTAAAAGTACAGATTTTTCATCGAGATTTTAGGGTTAGTTATCAAGAATTAGTTAACAAGTAAAAGTCTGATTTGACTCTAACACAATTACCTGAATCGCATTTGGAACAATCGAAACAGTCATGGAATCAAAAGGGATTAATTCTCCATCTGCTTGCATCAAAATTGTTGAATTATTTATAGATTCAATAGAGATTTCGGTGCATTTAAATGTATCAACTTTTGGGTGTAGATGCAGTTTTTGATTAAACATTTTACGAATATTCCATACAAAACCTATAGCTGAAATATCCTTCACTACCGTTATGTCAAATAAGCTATCAGCTGGGTTTGGATTGTGGGTCAGTTGCATTCCACCTCCGCAATATCTACATACACCTATTCCTAATAAATAACTGTTTGCTGTATCAGATTGCACTTCAGACGTGTAGGTTATTGATTGTTTTTTATAGGTAAACAAACTTTTTAAAGCAGCTAGAAAATAGGCTAAACTTCCAAATATTTTAAAGGAGTTTATTTGATTAATAATATGCCCGTCAAATCCAATTCCTGCTAAATTATTGAAGTATGTTTCGCTGTTTTTACTTGAAATCTTTCCAATATCTTGGAGCATAGTTTCTTCTTTGTTCAGAATCTCAATGCACTTACTTATTTCATTAGGGATTTGGTATTGTTTTGCCCAGTCATTTCCCGTTCCGATAGGAATTACACCAACTTTTATTTGGGATTTAAATTCTCTGCCATATTTCATTATTCCATTTATCACATGGTGAACGGTTCCATCGCCTCCTGCACAAATAAATTTTCGATAGCCTATGTTTATGGCTGTTTCCACCAATTCTTCCTCCTGACCAGAGTAAGAAGTGACAGCGATTTTATACCCAGAAGCTAATTGTGATAATGCCTTAGTTAGTTTTGACCGTTTCTTTTGGTAAAACTTATTCCCAGAAACAGGATTGATGATTATATACCAGCTATTTAAATTTTTCAATCTTACAGTTTAAAAACCCTTGAAATAGAAAACCCAAATCTGAATTGACCTTCCATTACATCCGAGAAGGTAGTTGGGATATATTGAGCTTCTCCAAATCCTCTGGAATTGGAAAAATTGAGCTGAAAAATATGTCCTCCCGTGTCAAATTCTACTCCTAATGCAATGGGATTAAAAGTATTTAGTTTTTCTTGAACTCCGTCTTCTAAGAATACATAATGATACTCGCCAATTATCCCGATTAATTTGCTTACTTGAAATCTACCTCCTGCGCCAATGGCAAAAGTTCCGTTTTGGTCGTAAAAGCCAACGAAATTTCGATGCACATAAGTCGGCATAATTTGCAACGACAATCTTTCAGAAAACTTTTTGGCTACCAGTAGTTGGAATGAACTAGAAGTTCTGCTCACAAAATCTGGGAATGAAGTGGGAGAGGAGCTGTTTGAGCTCGCAGGCATAGAAGTGACATTGTATTTTGCCAATCCAACCACAGAAACTGGCATTTCATTGCTTTGCGCAAGTACTTTGTATTTTGCATATCCTTCGTACAGTTGCAGGTAGGGACCAGCTCCTTTGTAACGCGTTATTCCTATGTTTAGGTTGTTGGTGATTCCGTATTCCAATCCTACAGCAATGTCCGATGAATTGTCAATACCAAATAATGTTTTTGCTCCGCCATTGTCTCCAGCAATATCTCCAAATCTATGGCCAATTTTCATGTCCATCGATTTTTTTTCAAGCATTTCGGTCGAGTGGGAGTTAATTACTCTAGTCGAGTTAAATGTGTTCCAGGTGTAGGTAATTTTTTCTTGTGAAAAGCTACAAAAAGAGAGTATTAAGAAAGAGTAGAGAAGTTTTTTCATTGTTGGTGTTATAGTGGGTCAAATGTAATTGGATTCTCGTTTTAAGATTACCTCCTCTGAGGGAATGGTAGTATCGTGATTTTTATTTCGTTGCCATTTCATTAATGTAAGCCATTAAATCTTCGAGTTGTTGGTCGCTCAATCGTTCTTTGGTGTAATTTGGCATGTAAGGTTTGTATCCATTTTTGGAGTATGTTCCTTTTCTTGTAATGTCGTAAATCGAGAATGTTTTGTGCGTTCCCGACCAAAATTTCAAATGCTTGTGTGTCAATTTGTCGTCACTAAGTTTGTAATTGGTTACACCGCCTTCTTTGTGGCAAGTCATGCAGCTTAATTCGTAAATTTGTTTTCCTCTAGAAGCATTTCCTGTTAATCCCAAACCTCTTTCTTCAAGAGATTGGGGATTCATAAAAGTTGCTGGAGAATAGTCAAGAAACTTAGGCTTCAAAATTCGCACAGCGTCTTCCTTGTTTGCATTTGTTGGTTCCGAAATAGCTTTTGCAATGTGAGTTTTTTCTGAATCAGTTAGGTTCAATTCATTTGTTTCATACCCAATGCTATTTAAAAAATGTATCACAGCCTCCATTTCTGGTTCAGTCAATTCTCTTCCTTGCGAACAAACCACTGCACACAATTGAACAGCATTTTTTAGCGTATCGCGAGCAGGAATAACAAGACTTCCATATTTTTTAAAGTAATCATCGTTGTACCAATGTTTTTTATTTACTGTTCCGTAAAGAGTGGTTGCGGGCAAAAATTTCAGTTTATTTTTTGCTACATAAGCCAATCGAGCTTCGGGATCGCTTTTGCTTAAATCAGGATCTTCTCGCTGTATATTGTGACAATCGGTACAAACGAAATACCTGGATTGTCGAGTTTCAAAAGTCTTTTTGTTTTCAGGGTTCAAAAAACCTTGAGTTACCAAGTTTTTTCCTTGTGCTATTTTTGCTGAATCGAGTTTGTTTTTTGGTATAAAATGCAACGGCATATCCATTCCCAAATTCTGGACAATGTCCAATATTTTTTCATTTCCTTGCAGTTCTTTTGGTTCAAAAATGTAGGAGCTTGAGATGAATCCAAGAACACCAATTGACAAAAAAGCAAGGATTACCTGATTCTTCATATTCATGATAGATTAGTTGTTTAATCTTCCCTCATTTATCCAAATTGTAATTGTATCAATGTCAGTTTGCATTAATTTGGGTTGGGATTTTGGCATAGGACTAAATCCTGCAGTATGGTTTATTGCTCCAAGCAAGGTAGCGGTTGGAACTGAAACAACATTAGAGTGGGAGATAAAAGATTTTCCATCGGCACCGCCACCATGACAATAGCTACCATTGCAATGTGTGTTGAAAATAGGCAAAACATCCGTTTGAAAAGAAACGAGTGCTGTGGTCGGATTGCTTGGTTTTGTTTCGTTTTCATCTTCAGATTCTTTTTTACAAGAACCAAGAACGAAAATAGAAACAGAAAGTATAACAAGATGTTTTGTAATTCTTTTCATATTAATCATTTAATTTACCACCGTTTATCCAAGCCTCAATTATAGCAATTTTTGTTGCAGAAAGTTGAGATCCTCCTTGTGGCATGTTTTTAAAACCAGGGCTGTGCTTTATGCTACCCAATGTTTGTGAATCCGGTACTGAGTTAGCTCCTGCATGAGTTTCGTATATTTTTCCATCGGCTCCGTTGCTACTGCCATGGCAAGACCCTCCAGTTCCGCAACTTTGTTGAAATATAGGTTGAACTTCTGCTGTAAATTTCACCGATTCGATAACAGGAGTTTCCTCTTCTGGGTCTTCGGCTTTGTCTTTTTTACATGAAAAAAAAACAAAAGTTAATAAGCAAGCTGTAGTAAATATAGTTTTCATCTTTGGTTTGTGTTAGATTGATTGTTACAAGATAATAATTTTTTAGAATTCAATTTTACTCAAGTCTATTTTAAAAATATCCGTACTCCCGTAACTTCCTTTGTAGGTTGATGATACGTAGGCAGTTTTGAGATCGCGTGTTACTGAAATTGTTTTTTCTGCTCCAACTGTATTGATAGGAAATCCTAGATTTTTTGCTTTGCTCCATTTTCCATTTACTTTTTTGGAATAAAAAATATCGTAAGATCCCATTCCATCATGCCCTGTGGAAGTAAAAAACAAAATGTCGCCATCGGGATGAATAAAAACCGAGTTTTCATCTCCTTCGGTATTGATGGAGTCGCCCAGGTTTATGGGTTTTGTCCATTCGTCTCCTATTTTACGTGCGGTATAAACATCAGCTTGTCCTTTCCCGCCCGGGCGATCGCTCACAAAATAAATAAAGTTTTCGTCTTCCGTTACAGAAGCCGAACTTTCGAAATAAGATGAGTTCACATTTTTTCCTTTGTCAATTGTTCCTGCATTTCCAAAAGAACCATCCTCTCTTTTTCTTGAAACAAAAATATCTCCTCCGTTTTCACTTTTGTACACATAAATAGAATTTCCGTTAGGAGAAATGCTCAAAACAGCATCGTGAACAGTTGTGTTTATACCACCCGAAATTGGTTCGGATTGAGACCATTCTTCAAGTGAATCGCTCCAGAAAGAAATGTATATGTCTTCGAAGTACATGTTGTCTGAAACTTCATCTATTTGACCACCTTTTGTGTCAGCTCTTCGGGAAGTAAAAACAAGAGTTTTTCCATCGGACGAAATCGAACCCGCATATTCTGGATTGAAAGAATTTATTCTTCTTCCCATGTTTTCTGCTGTTGCATTCACGGGGTTAAGAATACTTGTTTTTGCGTATTCGCATTGTTTAATTCTGTTTGCTGTTTCGTAATTTTTGTTGGTGTTTTTGGAAGATTTACTTTCAAATTTTTGATAAGATTCTGAAGCTAAATCCAGTTCGCCCAATCGGTGATAAGATTCTGCAAGAACAAAATAAACATCCTTGTTTGTTCCTGAATCAAGATTTATGGCTCTCAAAGCATACTTTTTGCCTAATCTGGGTTTGTCAAGGTTCAAATGACACTCAGCTACTCGGAAATTTGCAGTGGCGTTGGAACTATCGTAAGAAAGAACCGTTCGGAATACATTCAGAGCTGTTCGATAGTCATTTTCATAGACTAATACTTTTCCTTCATTCAGTAGTTTCTTTATTTTGATTTTTTGAAAAAAACCTATTTTTTGTTGAGCGAAACTAGGGTTAAGGATAGAGCTTGAAAGTAAAAGAAGTACTATTATTGGTAGAATATTTTTTGTCATAAAGGAGGTACGTTGATTAATTGTTTTGAGTTACACTCGTTTCTTTTTTATTGGCAAAACGAGATGTATTGAGATCTATTAATTTGTGCATAGCAATTGTAGCAGCTACAATAGCAAGGAATGGAGCAAACAACACCCCAAAGTTATCCAAAAATAATTTGAGCCAAGTATTATCTGTTTGAACAAGAGAAGGAACCTTGTAAAAAAGGGAATACACACCGCCAATGGCGAATGCAAGTCCAGCATGTTTTTTCATGAATGTCCAGCTTTCTTTTATTGAAAAACGCAGCCTTTCATTGATGTAATCTACATAAGCAAATCCATAAAAATAAAATCCAATAAGAACGGCAACAGTTTCGTAAATGAGACTGTCGATACCTAGTAGCCAACAAAAAGGTTTCCAGATTAAAAATAGAATTCCAAACTCGGCAATAAGCATTCTTATGGCAATTCCTATTCCTCTTTTTACGTCTTTTATAAGTTGAGGTAGATTAAATTTGTATTGATTTCCAGTTAACGCTTCTTCAGTTTTCTCTGAAATATAAGCCAACAGTGGGGAAAGAAAAATTATAACCATATATTTTACAGCATCCACAAATAGAAATTTAAGCAATCCAAAGAATTGAACTTTAATGAGTAGCCACTGCCTGCCAATAAAACCAAGTGAGTAATCTTTTGTTTCGGCTGAGTTTTCGGCTGCATGACTCAAAGTTTCAAATTGATAACCAAAGTAGAGCAATATCCCAAATAAGATTACAGGTATTACCAAATACTTCAAAAATCCGTTCGTAAGGATTAACGAAATGGAATCTTTGTAGCTTTTTAATCCTAGGGCAATTTCTTTATTGAACTTCATTTGATGGTTGGACTCCGGTTAACTGGTTAAAAATAAGTAAAAACTTTACGGAATGAAAAGAAATGAAGGTGATTGACAATACAAAATCCAAGATTTAACAAATTAATAGGCTAGATAGGGAAGCAATTGTAGGGATTTGTCTAATTTTGTAAAAAATTAAAAGTCACCATGGATCTATCCTTATTAACAGCAGTATCGCCAATTGACGGAAGATATAGAAGTAAAACAGAAGAATTAGGAGCTTATTTTTCGGAATTTGCACTAATCAAATACCGAGTAAAAGTAGAAATAGAATATTTTATCTCGTTATGTCAAATTCCACTTCCTTTGTTGGAAAACATAAACACTGAAGATATTTTTTCTGCTCTCAGAAAAGTGTATTTGGAGTTTAGTTTGGAAGATGCGGCAAGGATAAAGGAGATTGAAGCAATCACAAATCACGATGTAAAAGCTGTTGAATATTTCATCAAAGAAAAAGTAGAAACAATTGATTTGGGTAATACCAAGGAGTTTATTCATTTTGGACTTACTTCTCAGGACATTAATAACACTGCAATTCCTATGATGTTGAAAGACGCAGTGGAAGAAGTTTATATTCCTTCCTTAACTGAAATTGTGGAGCATTTGAAAAGTATGGCAAGCTTGTGGGGAGAGATTCCGATGTTGGCAAAAACTCACGGTCAGGCAGCTTCCCCTACTATTTTAGGAAAAGAAATTTATGTGTTTGTTGAAAGACTTCAAGTTCAATTGAAACAATTGAAACAGATAGACTATTCTGCGAAATTTGGTGGAGCAACAGGAAATTTTAACGCGCATCACATTGCTTATCCAGAAATTAATTGGATGAAGTTTGCAGATAGTTTTGTAGAAAAAACATTGGGTCTTCATAGATCGCAATATACGACACAAGTAGAACATTACGATAATTTGGCAGCTCTTTTCGATTGTTTGAAAAGAATAAACACGATTTTGATTGACTTTAGTAGAGACATCTGGCAATACATTGCAATGGATTATTTCAAACAAAAAATTGTAGCAAACGAAGTCGGGTCCTCTGCCATGCCACACAAGGTAAATCCTATTGATTTTGAAAATGCAGAAGGAAACTTTGGGATAGCAAATGCTCTGTACGAGCACCTTTCTATCAAATTGCCTATATCCAGACTGCAAAGAGATTTGACGGATTCTACGGTATTGAGAAATGTGGGAGTTCCTTTGGCTCATACTTTGATTTCTTTTAAATCATTGAAAAAAGGTATGGGTAAATTATTGCTGAATTCAGCAGCGTTAAAAGCAGATTTGGAAAATAACTGGGCAGTGGTTGCCGAAGCAATTCAAACTGTCTTGAGAAGAGAATCTTATCCAAATCCTTACGAGAAATTGAAGGAGTTGACAAGAAACAATGATAAAATGACTCAAGAATCTATTCAGGAGTTTATTCAAAACCTAGATGTTTCGGAAGAAATAAAAGAAGAATTAATGATGATTTCTCCGCACACATACACGGGGATCGACATGATGATATTCTAAAAAAATATTCCTACATTCGTTAACGAAATCAAAATAAATTAACCACCAAATAGCCTCGAACTATTATGATGATCAAAGCAGTAAAATCGAAAATTCATAGAGTAGTAATTACTCAAGCAGAACTAAACTATATAGGAAGTATTACCATTGACGAAGATTTAATGGATGCTTCAAACATTATCGAAGGAGAAAGAGTTCAAATCGTAAACTTGAACAACGCAGCCAGGTTAGAAACTTATGTGATAAAAGGAGAAAGAGGTTCTGGAGTAATTTGCCTAAATGGACCCTCTGCAAGATTAGTAGCAGTAGGAGATCAGGTAATTATAATTGGTTACGGTTACATGGATTTTGAAGAAGCTAAAACTTACAAGCCATCTATGATATTTCCTGGTGAAGGAAATAAATTGGTTTAAAGATTAAAAAGAAATCCTATCCTTAGATAGATTCTTGACCCACCTCCAAATGTTCCAACATAGGGATTGTTCGGGTCGTCAATCAAATCGTATAAAGCCAAAACTTGGAAACCGTTGGAGGCATATCCACCACCAACTAATCCAACTGGAATCCATGCCCTTCCGGAAGAAGAAATTGAATTGAAATTGCTGATATTCAGCATTTCGAATTCTGCGTGAGCTACTAGTTTGTCCAAAAAGCGATACCTAGTAAAAACACTTCCGCCATAAATACTTGAGGTTAGCGCTGGACTAAACCTTCTGTCACTGAAATAGTTATATTTGAGACCTATACCAACAGAGTAATCGCTAGTGATTCTATATCCTAAAAGAGGCGAAATTTCTACATTGGTAAATGTTCCGAAATTTGCCCAAAAATTTCCTCCGGTGTATAATCTTTCTTTCAAAGGAAGTCCTTTGAGGTCTTCTTTGTCTTCGTCACTATAATCTGGATCATACTGAGAAAAGGACGAGAAAGAAGCTACCAAAAAAAGAAGGCTGAGCGAATACAATTTGAAAAGCATGTGAGTCATTTTTTAATTGTTATAAAACAAAAATACAATAATCTTTGTGGTAATCGGGTGTCTGTTTTTTCCAATCTCCTATCGTCTTTGTTTTTATTTTTTCATTACTCAGGGTAATGTTTGCAGCGATACAGAGTTTCATTGAGTTATCACAATGTGTCAAGATGTCTTCAATGAGATGATTGTTTCGGAAAGGAGTTTCCATAAATATTTGTGAATGGTTGTTTCTCGAGAGTCTTTCTAGGTTTTTCAATGTTTTTATCCTTTCACTTCTGTCTTTGGGCAAGTATCCATTGAAAGTAAAGTTTTGTCCATTTTTTCCTGAAGCAATGAGAGCCAACAAAATGGAAGAAGGTCCAACAAATGGTCTTACTTCTAGTTTTAATTCATGGGCGATTTCTACAACATCTGCTCCTGGATCAGCAATTCCAGGGCATCCGGCTTCACTCATTACTCCAATTTTTTTGTCTTTGTAAATATGGATAAATTGACTCAATTCTTTTCTCGAAGTTCGTTTGTCAATCACAAAAAACTCTTTGTCGTCAATCGGATAAGTAGAGTTTATTTTTCTCAAATACCTGCGAGTTGTTTTTATGTTCTCTACAATAAATACCTCTACTTCATCCATTATTTTTTGAACCCCAACCGGGATGGTAGTTTCCATATTGTATTCGCCCATCGTGATGGGAATTAAATATACTGTTCCTTTACTCATTTTAATTTCTTTAGTGTGTAAAGGTAGTTAGTGTTTGTTGAAACGCTATAATAAAGCAAATAAAAAAAGGACAGTCATTCCGCACTTGATGCGGAATCTGTCAATTAATTACATCACTGTCAAATAACAGACCCTGAATCGTGGTCCAGGGTGACCAATGTGTTTTTATTTTTTTAACCTTAAAACAATCTCCTTACAAGCCAAATTCAACATTTGATACACATTCTCAAATCCTTCATCTCCGCCATAATATGGATCTGGGACAGATGAGTTAGAATTAGGCTCAATTTCATTCAAAATTAATTTCACTTTGCTTTCGTCAGATGTCGAAGAAGCTAATTTCAAAATATTGTTGTAATTCTCCGAATCCATTGCATAAATAACGTCAAACTCCTCGAAATCTTGCAGGCGAAATTGTCTTGCTCTTTGATTCGTTAAATCAATTCCATATTTGCGAGCCACTTCAATAGACCGTTCATCAGGTAGGTTTCCGACATGATAAGCTGCAGTACCTGCAGAATCTACCTCGATTCGTAAGTTGTTCTCATGTGCTTTGTGTTTCAAGATTCCTTCTGCCAATGGTGAACGACAAATATTCCCCAAGCATACCATTAGTACTTTCATATTTCAAGTAATTATTTTCCATCCTAGTCCAGATTTCTCGGGAGAAGTAGAGTTCTATTATTAAATTCTTTTCAAAGAATTTGGAGCCCCTTCCGTTTGGAATAACTAGAATCGGATTTTTTCGATGAATAAAGATGCTGAAATAAATTCAGCATGACAAAATAGGGTGCAAAAAAAAATCCTCTCAAATTTCGAGAGGATTTTAGGTTAGGATTTTTGTCTATTATCCATGAATCATTTTATAAATTTCTTTGTAATCAGTTGTGTACTTTCTCAAATAATCATCGTTTTCGCCATAGAAAAATGGCTTTCCAATTTCGATGATACCTTTTGCTTCTTCAAATTTTTTCTTATCATTGAGGTAGTCAGCATATTCTATGAATGCTAGTCTTAGAAAAACTTGTTCCATTTCTGTCATTTCATCGAATGGTTTGATCGGTTTCATTGGTCCTCCAAAAACATCTTCAATTTTTTTGTTTTTTTTCGCCAATTCTTTGTCCGATAACTCTTCTTCTAAAGGCATATCTTCTCTGGTAGCTGAAAGTTTTTCAATTTCAGGCATTATTACCTTTAACATTTTTTTTCCTTCCGTAGTGTTTTTTACCTTTAACTCAAGAACGGCAGCCAATAAATAAGCTCCTTTGTCGTCTGGATCCATTTTGTGTATTTTCCCCATAAGTCCCAATGACTTTTTAGCTGACTTGTACACTTTTGCTTTTCGATCCTCCAGCATGTAGTTTTCCACTTCTTCAGCTACAAGTTTTTTTAACTCTTCAAAATGAGTAATGTAATCTTCGTAATACTGACCTGCTTTGTCTTTCTTACGGTATTTACCCGCGTAGCTTAAGGCATCATTAAATGCTTTTTTGAATTCTTCTACACCTTCATTAGACTGCGAAATTCTTAAACATGCCATGGAAGCATAGACATATATTTCTGGATTGTCCTTGAATTTTGGATTCGATGAGAATTTTATCGCATCGTGGGCACAATCTTGGTATTTTTCCTCTCCGTACATGTCTCTTAGCTTTTCGACCAATTTGTCGTCCCTTTGAGCCATGGAATTTCCGAAGGTAAGCACCGAGATTCCTAAAAATAATAATGTCTTTTTCATCTTGTTGATTTTAATAGTAATTTTGCAACTGAGTATTCAATTTTAATGCCAAAATCGGACAATCTCAATTAAAGGTTCAATAATAACAAATTTATAACAAATGAAGTGGTTATCCAATAGAATTTCTTTTCATCGTCATGATGAATATACAACTATTCTTATTTCTACCAAAGTAGAAAAGTGGAAAGAGAGTATACTTTTTACTTGGATGATTTTATGGTTTGTTGCGGGGCTTGCAATTGTTGGAGTCTTGTTTTCTAAAAAATATTTAAATCAAATTGCTGGGAAAACTCCTAAAGATCAACTTCAATTATTTTTAATTTTGTTTTTAGTTTTCTGGGGTTATTATTTGTATAAAATCGTCAAAGTTTATATTTGGCGAAAAAGGGGAGTAGAATATTTGAAATTAGACAAAGCTGGCTTAGTCATAAAAAGAGGGTTTGGTAAATTTGGAAAAGCCAAAAGTTACAATTTAGTTAATATGGGCAGTGTTGAAGTCTTGGAACGACCAACTCGATCTTATTCATGGGTGATGCAAAGTGCCTTTTGGGATATCGGAAACGAAAGTTTAGAGTTTGATTATGAGGGTAGGAAAATTATTTTTGGTGTTCAATTGGATGAAAAAGAAACCAAACAATTGAAGCAATTTCTGCGTACAGAAATACATGCCTATCAAAAAAAAAGAGAAGTAACTAGATAAAGGTTATTTGTTAAGTATATGTGAATGTTTGACAATTTTCATTTTTGTAATATATATTTATATTAGATACTCGGAGCAGCAGGTTTCTCTGTTAATCTGTTGTTAAGTCCTTTGCAAACAAACAATATTTTTACTAGGTTTGGAATGATTATTGAATTTACAAGATCAAAATATAAATAAACAAAAAAAATACACATGAAAAATTTAACATTAACACTCGGATTATTTTTGGTGGCTGTCTTCTCAATGAACTTTGTGTTCAATACAAATTCTGAAGAAGTAGTTTTGGCAGGTGCACAAATTTCAATTGATAAAGACGTACATGATTACGGAACTATTGCGAAAGGATCTGATGGAAGTTGTTATTTTACAATTACGAACAACGGAGACGCTCCTTTGACAATAACAAGAGCAAAGGGAAGTTGTGGATGTACTGTTCCAGATTGGCCAAGAGAACCAATTGCACCAGGGCAATCAGCTAAAATGAAAGTTACTTATGACACGTACAGACCAGGGCCTATTAATAAGTCGGTTACTATTACCTCTAATGCTTCTAATGCTCCAACAAAAATTGTGAGAATTAAAGGTAGTGTAACAGCTACTCCAGCAAACTAATTGATAACCCATTTAATTTTTAATAAAATGAAAAAAATAATATTATACATAGGTTTAGCAATTGCTTTCTTAAGTTTCTCAACAGTATCTGTTGCTCAAGGAAATGAGCTTGTACAAGGAGCAAAAATGTCGCTAGACAAAGATGTTCATGATTACGGAAAGATTAAAAAAGGTGCTGACGGAAGTTGCTACTTTACAATTACGAACATAGGAACTGAACCTCTTACTATTACAAACGCAAAAGGAAGTTGTGGATGTACTGTACCTAGCTGGCCAAAGGAACCAATTATTCCAGGAGAATCAGCTAAAATGAAAGTTACTTATGCTACTAATAAAGTTGGGCCAATTAACAAATCGGTTACTATCACTTCTAATTCAGTAGATGGAAAAGTGAAAATGGTAAAAATTAAAGGAGAAGTGTTGAAGCCAGCACCAGAAGATGGAGCTCCGGTAATCAAACAAAAAAGTCCAATGTTGAAAAACTAAGTTTACACCACTTATTTACAAAGTCTCGATAGCAATATCGGGACTTTTTTTATGCCATTATTTTTGAGGCTATCCCTTTTTTTTCTTGTGTATTATTTGGATTGATCATCCCAATTACTTCTTGTTCACGGTTGCTGAAAAGGAATGTGTGACCAATCTTGTGTTGTAAAAATTTGATTCAAAAAAAACACCAAATGAATTTTCATTTGGTGTTTTTGAAATATAATAAAGTTTATACTTATTGAGCCGTCAAGGTAAATGTGTATGATTCCATAATAAGGTTGCAAAGCAACTTCTTGCAGGCAGTATCAACTTTTTCATTCGCTTCGTTTTCAGAACTAGCATCTACCATAAGCGTAATGTGCTTTCCGATACGTACGTTTAAGATTTCGTTTAATCCTAAGTTCCCCATGCTTTGAGTTACTGCTTTTCCTTGTGGATCCAAAATTGCCTCAAGTGGCATAATGTCTATTTCTGCTTTAAAATTCATCTGTGTTGTTTTGATTTATTTAGTATTTCGGGTTGAGTAATGGTAACTCAATGACAAAAGTATATACAATAGGATAATAAATGGAATGGAAGCCAATATATTTGTAAACATCCCAAAGACAATTGTTAAAACTACAGCTCCAACAATTAAAATCAACCTGTAAATGTTATCTCCTTCTAGTTTTAGGTTTTTAAGTTTAAGCGAAAACATTCGCAGGTTTGAGGTCATTAAGAGTGACAAGATTATCACTAAAGTTGTTAAAATGTAAATGCTAAAATGAGGATGGTAATTTTTTATAATAAAAAACGTACCAACCCAAAACAACGCATTAGCTGGCGTTGCAATCCCTTTGAAATAATCAGTTTGTTCAGTGTCTACATTGAATTTTGCTAATCGCAGAGCAGAGAAAATGGGAATCAAAATAAAGAAGTATTTCAATAGGTCTTCTTCTGGATAAAATTCATGAATCATTGCATAAAACAAGAAGCCAGGAGCTACGCCAAATGTTATCATGTCAGCCAGTGAATCGAGTTGTGCTCCAATTTCACTTTGAACTTTTAGCAATCTGGCCAAAAAGCCATCTAAAAAGTCCAGAACGGTGGCTGTTAAAATGAGCATGATTCCATTTAGTAAAAAACTATAAGTTGGATTGATTAGATTTCTCAATCCTTGGTCGATAGGTTCTGTAAATTTAATAAAAAACAAAATTGCAAATACCCCACAAACCAAGTTAAGGCTTGTGATAAAATTTGGGATGTGTTTTTTTATTTTCATGGATGTAAAGATAGGAATCAATTGATAATTGATAATGCATAATTGATAATTTGTTTGTTGGAGGGTGTTAAAGTCACCCTTTTAGATATTTTGTCCCTGAAAAAAGAGACAAAACTCTCAGGGTTCAGGTTTTTTTTTGAGTTTGTAGGTTTTTGATACCCTACGATTTTCTCCCTTCTGTCTAACTCAGGGCTCAGTTTTGCAGGATTTGCGGGCTGAGTTTTTTCTGAAAGAAAAAGTATCGAAGCCCAACTTTAGAAAGTTAATTACCCATTATCAATTGTCAATTAGTCTAAAAACCCCGATATTTGAGTCATAAAGAAAAAAAATATGACAAAGAAAGCAGTACTTGTAATCTTAGATGGGTGGGGGCACGGAAGAAAAGACGATTCTAATGCTATTCATTTGGCAAAAACTCCTTTTGTAGATAGTTTGTATGCCAAATACCCAAATGCCGAGTTGGTTACTTATGGGGAGGAAGTGGGATTGCCAGAAGGTCAAATGGGGAATTCAGAGGTAGGACATCTTAATATTGGGGCTGGTCGTATTGTTTATCAGGATTTTGCTCGAATCAATAAGGCGGTGAAAGAGAATACAATTAAAAATGAAACAACTCTCGTTGAGGCATTTGAATATGCTAAAGACAAGAATAAGAAAGTTCATTTTATTGGATTGGTTTCTCCGGGAGGAATTCATTCGCATGAAAATCATTTGTACAAATTATGTGAAATGGCTTACGAAATGGGTGTGGAGCAAAGTTTTATTCATGCCTTTACCGATGGAAGGGATTGTGATCCAAAGAGCGGAAAAGTTTCTATTCAAAAACTAGAAGAGAATATAAAGAATACACCAACTCAGGTTGCTTCGGTAATCGGAAGGTATTATGCTATGGATCGCGACCACAGATGGGAAAGGATAAAGTTGGCTTATGATTTGCTTACTCAGGGGAAAGGAGAGCGAGTGATAGAGTTTGATTCTAGATTGGAAGAATCCTATGAAAACGGTGTAACTGATGAGTTTTTGAAGCCACTTGTAAAAACGGATAAAAATGGAAATCCTTTGGCGGTGATAGAAGAGGATGATGTGGTGATTTGTTTCAATTTTAGAACGGACCGATGCAGACAAATAACTGAGGCGCTCACGCAAAAAGATTTTCCAGATTATGACATGAAAAAGTTGAACTTGTATTATGTAACAATGACGCAATATGACAAGCAGTTTCAAAATGTAAAAGTTGTTTACACTAAGGATAATTTAAAAATGACAATGGGGGAAGTTGTTTCTAAAGCTGGTCTCAACCAAATTAGATTGGCAGAAACTGAAAAGTATCCGCATGTAACTTTTTTCTTTTCGGGAGGAAGGGAAGAAGAATTTGAAGGTGAATCAAGAATTTTGGTGAACTCACCAAAGGTTGCGACTTACGATTTGCAGCCCGAAATGAGCGCGCCAGTAGTCACAGAGAAAATTCTTGTAGAAATAGAAAATAAGTCGGCTGATTTTATTTGTTTGAATTACGCCAATACAGATATGGTAGGACATACTGGGATTCAATCTGCTATAATTAAGGCGGTAGAAACTGCTGACGATTGCTTAAGAAAAGTAGTAGAAGTTGGGTTAAAAAACGACTATAGTTTTGTAATTATAGCGGATCACGGGAATGCCGAATTAAATAAAAATGAGGACGGAACTCCAAACACGGCACATACAGTGAATCCAGTGCCTTGTTTTGTTATTGATGATATTGTGAGTAAAATAAAACCAGGGAAATTAGGTGATATTGCTCCAACCTTGCTACATTTAATGAAAATTAATCAACCGAGCGAAATGACAGGGGAGAGCTTGGTGGTGAAATAAACAGCATGAGAATAGCAATTTACGGCAGAGAATTTTTAGATGATTTTATTCCTTACTTCCAATTACTGATTGATGAGTTGGATAGAAATGAAGTAGACTATTTTATTTACTCAAAATTTCACAAGAATGTTGTAGGGAAAGGGATAACTTTTGGCCAAGAAGTGAAGGAATATACCCGAAAATCGTACCCTAAATTGAAGCTAGATTTTTTGTTTAGCATTGGAGGAGACGGAACTATTTTGGATACTTTGACGAGTATAAAAAAAGGAATTCCGGTGGTAGGTGTAAACTCTGGAAGGCTAGGTTTTTTGTCCAATACGGCCAAAACAGAAATAAAAAAAGTTCTGAAAAAACTCCTTAAAAACGAATATAGAATAGAGGAAAGAGCCATGCTTAATTTGGAAACCAAATCTAAATTATTTGGAAAATACAACTTTGCATTAAATGAATTGACTGTCCATAAAAAGGATTCGTCTAGTATGATTACTATTCATGTTTTTGTGAACGGAATATTTCTTAATTCGTATTGGGCCGATGGAGTGATAATTGCTACGCCTACAGGATCTACTGCTTATTCTTTGAGTTGTGGTGGGCCAATTTTGATGCCAAACTCTAATAACTTTGTGATTACACCCGTTGCACCACACAACTTAAATATCCGTCCGATGGTAGTTCCAGACGATAGTGTAATAGAGCTGAAAGTGGAAGGTAGAGAACAAAAGTTTTTAGCCACTTTGGATTCAAGAAGCGAGGAGATTTCCACAGAAAACCATTTGGTAGTTACGAAATCAGATTTGAAAATAAATTTGGTACAGTTTCCAAATCAAGATTTTTTCAAAACCATAAGAAATAAGCTCCTTTGGGGAATGGATAAGAGAAATTAGTTTTTTACTAGTTTTTTTCGAAAGACTCCTCCTTTGTTATCTGTTACAATAAAAAGATAAATCCCGTTAGGGTAATCAGAAATATCCAATTCTGTAGAATAACTTAATCCTGTTTTCTTCATCATTATTTTACCATCAATGCCTGTTATTTTTAGGTTGAAGTTGCCAAGTTGCATTGTGTTATTATCCTTAATTAAATAAACAGTCCCTGTCGTTGGATTCGGATAAATATCGAAAGCATTAGAGAGGTTTGTTTCCATCATAGATGACGGAGGACCTACAACAATCACCTTCTTTTTCATGGAATCTGCAATTGTGGAATATAACTCAACTCCTGTGAAGCCATCGTTGGCCGTAAAAAATAACGTTGTATCTATTAATGTTAGCTGCAAAGGAATTGAGCCACCACCATTCGTGTCCACATTTAATCTTACTGTGCCCGTATCAGTTCCGTTGCTTCGCCAAAGCTCTGTAGAAGAACCTCCACCTCTTGAGATAGCATCAAAAAATAAGTTTCCGTTCGCATCAAATAAGAACTTGGAGTTATTCAAAAAGCCATCTCCAGTCCCTGGATTTAAGTCTTTTACTAAATAGGTCCCTGTATCTGTTCCATCTGACCTCCACAATTCAAGCCCATGAGTTGTCTCTTGCCCATTGAAGTACAGTATGGAATCGATGACTAATCCCTTGAAATGATTTGCGGGTAATCCGTGTGCGTTTCCTGGATTAATATCCTTTAGTAAAACAGTGCTAGCAGGAGTTCCTTTTGTAATCCAGAGTTCTCTTCCATAATTCATCGGTGACGTGTTGTCTTGATTAAATATGAGCGTGTTAGAATCTAGTGCAATCATAAAGTCATTCCTAGATAAATCAATTATTTTGATTGTTCCAGTGTTTGTTCCATCTGATTTCCAAAGAGAGGTTCTTCCATTAATAAACACATGGAAGTATAGGTTTTTTCCGACACAAATGGGGAAGGTTATATTGGAGCTTCCTGTTCCTGCTTTTATGTCTTTTACCAGTGTTGTCCCTAAAGAGGTGCCATCAGTTTTCCAAAGCTCATTTCCATGTATACCATCGTTACCGATAAAAAATAATTCACCATTTATCAAATTAAAAAATGGCGAATCAGGCCAAGGTGTTCCGTCATTTATTCCTGAGTTTATATCTTTCAGAATATTTGTGCCAATTGCAGTTCCATCAGTTTTCCATACTTCTTGTCCAGTTACTCCATCGTTTGCTACAAAATACACTTCATTTTTGAAGTATGTGAAAGTAGAAAAGTGAATTGAGTTTCCCCCAGTGCTAAATGTTTTTAGTTTTATGGTAGTTCCTGATGTTCCGTTACTTTTCCATAAACTTAAATGACCTGATGAAAAGTCTTGAGTAACAAATAGGAGTGAGTTATTCAATGGAAATAGGCTGTTATCTTGAATTGTTCCAATATCTGGAAAGGTAATTAATGTATCTGTTCCCGTTAAATTCCCATTACTTCTCCATAGTTCTGTTCCTGTTCTACAAGTGAAAAATAGATGAGTATTCGATGTTACAAAGTCTCTTAAGTTATCTGTGCCTGAAACTCCTGGCGTGAGATCTTTAACTAATATTGTGCCAGAATTTGTCCCGTCAGATTTCCATAATTCAAAACCGTGGGTTCCATCATCTGCCGAAAAATATAGGGTTCCATTAAGAGGTGCGAGGTTTTGAGGATAGCTTGATGTTGAAAAACTCGGATGAATATTCTTTACTAGGACTGGGGGCTGCGATATAGCTACCTTGCTTATAAAGATCAGAAAAATAATTAGTTTCGAGAATTTATTCATGTGATTTAAGTTTATGATTTTCTACTTCACCAGCACAACTACCTTGTTAGTCTGTAAGTTAGATAATTTTAAACTTGTCGAGGTTTGGCTTAAAACTTTGTAAGAGAAGGTACCTTTCTTGTTGGTGATTCGAATCAATTCATTAAGGAGAATCCAAGACCCATATAATTCCAAATCTTCCTTATTTGTAATGCTGTAATTGTTGTAACTCAGCGTGAAAAAGGGTTTCTTGGTATCCTCAGTTCTCCATTGACCTATAAGCTCCATTTCAGCTTTAATTTTTGCCCTTTCACGGGTAATGGGCTCAGGCTCTTTTCTAGGAATTTCATAGGTTTCTTCTACCACTTCTTCTATTGCCTCGGCTATTTCATCATCAATGACAACAGTTTCTGGCTCTGAAATTTCATATGTTTCTTCCATAGCAACTGGTTCATTTTCATATACTCTTTCTTTCAAAAATTCTTTCTTTTTGTTTGGAAAAATAGAGTCTAAAGAAAGACCGATGAAAAGGGTTCGGCCATAAGTATTGGTTTGCAGAGTGAGGCTGTCTTTTGAGATAAAAACAGCATGAAAGATCATGGTTTTTCTTTCGAAGGTGATCGAAATACTGTCGTTGTTTGAGATGCAAAAAGTCCCTTTGTCTATATCCTCGCGATAATTTGACTTGTCAATCAATTGGAATGTATTATTCTGATTGAAAATAAACTGAGATCCTCTAGCTTTATTGCTCCTGTCTTTTTTGTCTCCGTGTTGTCTTATTTCCCATGCTTGGCCAACAAACCAAGTTTTACAGATTGTTTTTTTTGTTACTTTCCTTTTTCTTAATGGAGGTTTTCCAAACGTGTTAAAAATCAAGAATATTGTAAAGAAGGTAAAAAGGGCTAATTGTTTTATAATATTATTCATAGTTGTAATACTAGATAAGTAATCAGCCCAAAGTTACAAAATTAATGTTCGTGGCAATGTACTTCATAGTTTACTCCATTCACATCTATTCCGTCAGCTTCTAATGTTTCTAAATCCGAATCGCATTTTTCCCCCAATTCTACTTCTGCACCATCTTTTTCGTAATGACATTCGTGGCATTCTTTTTTGTTACAAGAAACCGAGAACATAGAAAGTGCTGCGATAATAAGTGCTGTATTAGTTATTTTTTTCATTTGATTTTATTTTTTGGTTTATAGTTAAATTTAAAGTCACGTAAAAGTTTCTCCCAGGATTTTGAATTCCTAGAGGTTTTAGTTCTGATAAATGATTGATGTAATCGGAGTTGAAAATATTTTTTGCTCCAATTTTTAAAGAACCCTCCAGTTTTTTGCTCTTTATTTTCCAGTTTGCACCAATATCCAAAAGGTTGTAGGCCACTGTAGGAATTTCGTTCTCAATCACTCTCGATTGTTCACCGAAATAAGTATTTTGGATTGCTAGTGACTGAGGAATTAGTTTGTGTGTAGATTTTAAATCATAGGTAATAAGAGCCATTAATTTTGGCTGAGGTATTGCCGAAATTGAGTTTTGGTTTTCATCTTTGGCAAATAAATAAGTGAAATTAGACTCCAAATGTAGGTTGTGTAGGAAATGAGGGTGGTAATGGAAAGTTGCCTCGCCTCCATAAAAATAGGTCAAGTGATTCTGTCTGTAATTTACCACAGGATAACCATTAGAAATAGAATCGGTAAAGGCCAAATACACATAGTTTCGAATCACAGAAAAGTATGGGTTAACAATAAAGCTTAAATGTTCGTTGGAATACTCGTAAGAAAAATCGAGTTGATTTGCATACTCGGGTTTCAGCGAAAGGGAACCAATTTCGAATCTTCGCGATGAATGATGAACCCCATTTGCCAGACTTTCTATAGGATGCGGTGGCCTGTAGCCGGAAGAAATATTTACTCTAAAAGCATGTTTTTTTCTTGTGTAGCTAATTCCTGCGGAGTAATTTAAGCTTTGGTAATTGAGTGTAATATTCTCTGTTTCATTGACTTGTTTCTTTATGTCAAATTCATTCAGGTCGCCTCTTATTCCAATTTGAGTTTGTGTGAATTCGTTCCATTTGGAATGAATGAGAGAGAATATACCATGTGAAGTTGCTGATAAATTACGGAGTAAAATTTCTTCTGCTTTCGGTGAATTGGTATTGGATTGAAAGTTTCCTTGCGCACCAAAAATAATTGAGTGATTCTTTATTTTTTTAATGTTCCACATACCATTGTACGACAAAGTATTCAGCTTCATTTCAATACCCGGAATCGTTACTTTTTCTTCAAATTCTTGCAGGTCGTTGCTGATGTAACCCAAAGTGAATTTTAGTTCACTGTTTTCAAAAAAGAATTTATTTTCTGCACTGATGTAATGGGTGGAATTTACTTGAAGTGGCAAGGTTTTTTTTCTGGAAGTAGTTTCTTTGAATAAATCCTCTTGTAGCGGAATAGAATCATGAGTATGTCCCGGGATTCCCAATTCGTTTGTGATAAAGGAGTAACGGATGTTTCCAACCCAGTTGTTTTTATTCATCCCCAGAGCAGCCTTTATTGCTTGCCCGTTGAACCGAGAGTTAAAGACATAATTTTCGCTAGGAATTTGGTAGTCGGCATGAGAAGTTTGGTTACCAAATAAGTTAAAACGAATGTTTTTCTTGGCTAGTTTAAAAGAAAATCCATTGGTGAATCCCAAAGAATTTGATTCAAATTGTGAGTTAACACTAGCTTCTAGGTGGTTGGATTCTGTATATTCTGCTTCTTTTAAGTAAATTACTCCTCCCAAAGCATCAGAACCATAAAGCAGAGAAGATGCCCCTTTTATTACTTCTACTTTCTCAATTCCAAGTGCATCCACACCAATTCCGTGATCGCCTCCCCATTGCTGGTTTTCTATTTTTAGTCCATTTAAGTATGTGCTTATTCGCATTCCGCTCATTCCTCTTATCACTGGCTTACTTATTCCATTTCCTGTAGAATTGCTGTACACTCCCGAAATATTTCCTATTGCTTGCCCCAGAGAAGTAGTAGATATCGTAGTTAATTCTGCTAGCGTTTTTGATTCTATACTGGTAACTGAATAATTTTCGAGGATTCCGGTAGAGGTGGAAATCTCCATTTCTTGCAATTCTATGTGAGAGGGAGAAAGTGGTATGGTAAAGTTCGATAATTTCTCTTTCTTCACTGTAATTGTAGCCGAAGAATAGCCCACCGCTGATACTTTTAAATGAACAACATTAGGCAGAGAAATAGGCAGAGAAAATGTTCCGTTGGCCAAGCATGAGGCTCCTGTATTCAGTTCAATTACCCAGACAGATGCAAACGGAATGGATTGGTTATTTTCCTTATCAATTACAGTCCCATTGTAATCTTGCGAAAAGGAATATTGGGCGATTAATAAAACTGAAAGGATTAATATTTTCTTCATATATTTGCAACTGTGATGCAAATATAAATATTAATTTCAATAAATGTAACGATGTTGCATTTATTTATCCGATAGAATATGGATTCAATTTTAAAAAGAAGAAAAATGAGTGAAACGCCTTTCAGGCTTTCAGTTTTGGATATTATTCAATCCTCTCACTCTGCTGTTTCTGTTTTAGATATTGAGAAAAATTTGGGGAAACACAATCGAGTTACTTTGTATCGTACAATCAAAACTTTTTTGGAACAAGGTATAATTCATGCAATTTCCATTGCTGGAAACGAATTAAGGTATGCTATGTGCGAAGACAATTGTGGAAAAGATAGTCACGTTCAC
>Ga0209653_1000773_pt1 | contig 27400 bp, 20 predicted proteins | sample SaaInl6LU_22_DNA_FD_184644 | JGI IMG/M metagenome (GOLD analysis project Ga0209653, IMG submission 184644) | Marine microbial communities from expanding oxygen minimum zones in the Saanich Inlet - ESP_116LU_22_DNA (SPAdes) (version 2) | ecosystem: Environmental > Aquatic > Marine > Intertidal...
CGCTGTCATTCTTATTTTATTCTTTCAATGAACTTAAACTAAAATCTAACTCAAAAACTATAGCCGTTGAGCGTTTTAGCGAGTGCAAATATAAAACCCTTTTCTTAGCTCGCAAGGAGTTTTTAAATGATTTTTTAAAAAATATTTATTTACCCTGTTACGGGTTGATATTCAGTAGATTAAATTTACTGAAAGAAGTTCCATATCAACCCAAAACGTATTGAAAAATCACGGTAGGGTGTAAAAGGTGCTGCATAATAATCGTAAGGAGTGTCAACTTTGATCAAATGTTCAATTGGAGCCGAAACATTCTCGAGTTTGAGATAAATGCGTGAGCTTTGAATTTTAGCATTAAAGAAAAAATCAACCCTTGGGTATTCACCAATCTTAGTATTGTTTTGTGTCACAAACTCTGCAAGTAAAGGATTATACTGGTCAGCGTAATAGTCGGTGAAAAACACAAAGGTTGCCCCTGATTGAAAAAAGAGGGCTTTGTTGAATATTGAAGAGGTGAGCATAATAGTACTCCTAATTAACCACTCAGGTACATTCAAGGCGATAGGACCGCTCAAGATTTCCTCTGTATTTTCTTCTTGTGTCACCTTTTGATATTGGACATTGTTTACCCAAGAAAACTTTCCGAAATCTAAACGCTGATCAAAACGCGCCTTGAAATAATCAATTTGTTTATCAAGCTGCAATGCAGTAACCTTAAACTTTTTGTTTAAATCTTTGAGAGGTGTTGTGTTGTTAAAAAAGCCGTAATTATCAATTTTAGACCATGAAGCAGTAACTGATCCCCATTTTGGATGAAATAAACTCAAGCCTTTGGTGGTGGTGTTCTGATTTACTAAACTCGAATTATACCAATTGTATTCTTTAAAATCACTTTGGAATAAATGAAAGTTAAAGTTTAATGGCTGAGAACGATATTGATATTGAGCGGTTGCAATTATCTCTTTGTAAAGCTCACGTCCCACGGCTGCTTTAAAAGAAGTGGTTGCAAATTCATCTTTTAAAGATTGATAAGCTTCAGCCTGTGCATTTATCCCAAAAAGTGTTTTAGACCATTTGACTTGAGCAGCCATTTGACTCAAATCAATCTGATTGGGTAAAATCGTGTCCTTACTATAATCGTTTGAACCTAAAGCATACTTCCATTTATAATGAAAAAGATCCAATTTCAAGTTCCCTAAATTCTTGTCTCTGTATGAAACATAAAGATTGTTTTCAAGAGTGCTATTATTAATACTGTCCAAAGCACTTGCTTCATAAGCATCAAAAAAATAGACCCCTACACGATTTTGTATATAACTGTATTTTTTATCCTCCACAGAAATACGATGCCCTAATGTCATCTTGTAAGCCGTGGTGTCTTTTGAAACAGGAAACATTTGATATTGTTGTTCCACAAAATACCGTTTTCCCTCTAGTTCATTTCTAGCTGCTATTTGAGTAGAAAGAGTAGAACGATTGGAAAAACCATCATAAAACTGAAATTGCTCCTCCCCATTCTCATCCAGCACAGGTTGCCCAGTGTTGTCAGCTACCACATAGTTGGGCGCATTTTCAAAGAAATATACAGCATCATTTGTCAATCCACCATTTACTTCATTTTCTAAAGATTGCGTTGTTTGATGTAAACGCAATCGGTATCTTTTGTCATAGCTTTGATACTGTGTACTCATCCTAAACTGACGCGACCTACTCAAAGAGGATACGTATTTTCCCATAGACCTAAAGCCTTTAAAAGAAACAGCTACATTTAACCTTGGTGATGTATTAATGGCCAATGTTGCATCCAAATTCTGTCCTTGTCTAAAGGTAGACTTAAAGAAAAGCTCTGTGTAAGGTGATGGCACTTCGTAATAGTTAACATCTTCTTTTTCAAAATATCCAAAATGCTTTACTCTAGCTCCCATCTGAGGAGTTAAGGGGTCTTGATGAAAATCATATCCCATTTTATTAAACCCTTCGCCCATATTTGGTAAGGGTAAATATTCAAAATAGTCTTTTCGTAAAAAATTAAAAGTGTATTCTCCTTGAAGTGAAAGCGTTGTGTCTACGGTTGTTTCTGATCCATCAAAATGTAGAATTTTATAATCTTCTACCGTAACGAGATCCATCGGTTTGATATAAGGTATAAATCGTTTGGCCGTTGAATCTTTAGGTTTGCTTTTTTTTCTTTTCTCTTGAATCGTTAAAGAATCAATCGCTTTTTTATTAATCTTCTCAATTGCTGGTGAGATAGAATCTTTTTCAATTTCCAGCTGCTGATCAATTGCAGGCAAGCTATCCTTCACCATGGAAGGCACTTCTTGACTCCAAGTAGTTTGAGAAAAAATAAAAAAAAGTAGAAAAATGCTAGATCGCATGCAAGCAATAATTTGTTTGCGAAGTTATGATAATTGTGAGTAATTTGTAATACTACTTGTCAAACTTAAGAAGTCTTTTAACAAATGCTTGAAATTCAATACTCCAATAGCCTTGAAGCAGGAACAGACGAAGCAGGGCGTGGATGTTTGGCAGGCCCTGTCACAGCTGCCGCTGTGATTTTACCTCCCTATTTCAAGCTCCCTTTGTTAAATGATTCAAAAAAATTAACTGAAAAACAACGATTCGCTCTTCGACCAGAAATTGAGCATCAAGCAATTGCATATGCTATTGCCCACGTTTATCAAGAGGAGATTGATGAAATTAATATTCTGAATGCCTCTATAAAAGCCATGCATTTGGCTTTGGAACAACTTTCAAAAAAGCCAGAGTACATTATAGTAGATGGCAATCGATTTAAATCTTTTCAAGAGATTCCTCACCAATGCATAGTAAAAGGGGACGGAAAATATCAAAATATAGCTGCTGCATCTGTATTGGCTAAAACCTACCGAGATGATTTTATGGAAAAATTAGGATTAGAATTTCCTCAATATGATTGGAAAAAAAATAAAGGCTACCCTACAAAAAAACATCGCGAGGCAATCAAGAAATATGGAATCACCACCTATCATAGAACATCCTTTAAATTGTTACCTCAATCCCAAAAAGTATAGTTTTCTAGTTTTAATTTACTTAACTTTATTTTCAACCCCAATCCAACACCTTTGAAGCAATTCAATTCTTTTTACGACGCTCTAAATATCAATGAACCTGAATTGATACAACAAATTGAAACTTTTGCAACCCTTGAAATTGTAAACCAAAATACTTTTGTTCTAGAGCCCGAAAAGTATATCAAATGGCTTGCTATAGTACTTAAAGGGAAAGTACGAGTTTGGCAAGAGAATGAAGACAGAGAAATCTTACTTTATTATGTGGAGCCAGTACAAACCTGTGTTTTGTCTTTAGCGGCAACTTTTTCAGATTTCAAAAGTTCCATTTATGCTAAAACAACTGAAAAAACAACGCTCTTAAAAATTCCTGTACGCTTTGTTTCTCAGTGGTCAAAGCAATACTCCTCTTGGCATCAATTCACCACAAATACATTTATACAAAGCTATCAAGATCTATTGAACACTTATTCTAGCCTTGCTTTTAAAAAAATAAAGGAGCGTTTAATCGACTATTTAACCGAACAAGGTAGGGTTTCTAACTCGACATCAATTTCAATTTCACATCAAGCCTTAGCAAGAGAAATGGGAACTACACGAGAAGTAATTTCAAAAACATTAAAGAAATTAGAACAAGAAAAGAAGCTACAGCTTGCTTTTAAAAAAATTGACTTAAAAAGCTGAGTTGTAACAAAAGGTACAAGAATCCATTAGAATTTGTTCTTATTATTGTCGAGTAAATCAACCTTAAATCTTAACCTATGAAAAATTCTTTAAAAACTTTCATTCTCTTTAGTTTGGTATCCAGCATGATAATTGCGAGTTGCAATGAGACAAAAGATGAAAAAAAAGACACTTATATCTTAGTCCATTCTGCGTGGCTTGGTGCTTGGCAATGGGGTGATGTGAAAAGTGAACTCGAAGCAAAAAATCAAATTGTTATTACTCCTGACCTTCCAGGTCACGGAAGTGACAAAACTTCTCCAGCAGACATTACTATGGAGCATTATGTTCAAACATTACTTGACATTATTGACAAACAAAAAGATCCAGTCATACTCGTTGGACATAGTTTTAATGGAATAACAGTGAGTAGAGTTGCTGAACTTCGTCCAAAAAAAATTAAGGGTTTAGTCTATTTAACAGCTTTTTTATTACCTAACGGTGGGTCATTCTTTAAAGCAGTACAAGGAGTTGAAAATTCAACGGCGGTAGAAAATTTTTACCTTTCGGAAGATCAAACCTATGCTCTTGTAAAAGAAGAAGAAATTCAAAATGCTTTTGCACATGATATTCCCAAGGAAATTTTTGATGCAGCAAAGCCGAATATTGTTCCTGAGCCTTCCGCTCCTCTTCAATATGAACTTCAAATTTCAGATCAAAATTTTGGATCCATTCCCAAATTTTATATTGAATGTACTGAGGATAGAGCTATTCCTATTGCTGTTCAAAGAGGGATGTATCAAGGAAACGTTAAAAAGAGCTATAGCTTAAATAGCAGTCACACTCCTAACTTTTCACAACCTAAAAAAGTTGCTTCTATTCTTCTTGAAATTAGAAATGAAATCAGAAACTAATGCCTGACTTTTTAGTCCATAATCGTTTACTAGTTCGTTAATAACATTTCCAAAAAATAAGCTAAGGCTAGAGGGAGTTTTTTAATTTTGATCTCATATGAGAGTTAAACTATTCCTTCTTTGCCTATTGCTTATTGGCTCGTGCACTACAGCTGTAAAAAAGTCTCCTAGCCTACTAGATTGTGTTCCGCAAAATAGTCTTGCAGTGTTTCAGCTTAATGATCAAAACATGATTGAAAATGCTCATGTTAACCTTCCCTTTTTGGCCGAAATTGTTGCCATTGACTCGCGTATTGACCAGGGCATCAAAGACATACTCCCTAAAAACTTCCCCCCTAAAGCATTATTATGCTTCACCCCTGAAGGAAAATCAGCAATAGCGCTTTCCTTTATTTACAAAAAAGAATCCATTGACAGCATTCCAGAGTTTTCTGGGGAGCAATTACTTTACAATGATACAGCCATAACAATAGCACAAAAAGATCAGCGAAAAATCTACAGTGCTTCTATTGAAGGAATTCAAATTGTGACTACTTCACAATTGGCTTTGGAAAACAGTATTCGTAACCTCCAGAACAAAAGTCCTGGAATACAAAATCATTACTTTTTTGATTTAGCGCAGATTAGTGATGATAATGCTCCAATGAGTGTTTTATTGCATCAAGACTTTAAAGAAGTTTTACGAAAGATTTTTCCAAAAACACCTCTTTTTCCATCTCTAGGGAGTAGTTGGTTTTCGTTTGATTTCAATACCAAAAAAGATCCTTTTACATTGGATGGAGTGAGTTTTATAAATGATTCTATACCCGATGAACTAAGTCTGGTAAAAGGATTGAATCCAAAAAGAATCTCTAGTCCTGCTTTTATTCCGCAAAATTTTGATGCTTTTCTAGCACTCGCAGTCTACGACTACAAAACTCTTGAAGATAATTTCAAACAATACAGTCGTTATAAAAACATTGCACTTCCTGAAATAAATTTTGATCTACTAAGCGCAATTGATGAAATTGCCTGGTTGGAACTGCAAGAAAACAAGGCTCTTCTTTTTCGACTAACAAATGATGAAAGCATTAACCCTTTGTTGTTTTCACAAACAGTGTCTTCGGGCAGTTACAGAGGACAAGAGATATTTAATCAAAAATTACCGCAAGATCTTTTAGCCCTAGTGGAGACCTACGGAATGTCCACAAACCCAAAGTGGGGAGTGCAATTGGAATCTTTTTTGATTTTTGCCGAAGACGAAACCTTTCTCAAACAAATCATTGGGACTTACCTTGATGGAAAAACTTTAGACAATGACCTCAATTTCAAAAATCTCAATGATGATTTGGCCGACAAAAGTACATTCTTATGGATGGGGAAAACTAAAAACCTAATTTCAATTTGGGATAAAACACTTGAAGAATCCTTGGGGGCGTGGAAAAAAATAGACTTAAAAAAATATCCCCTACTTGCGCTTCAAGGAGTTTCTGAATCCGGTTTTATACAAACCCGTTTTACAGCCCAAAGCGATGATCTGGAAGAAAAGAAAAGTGGTGTAAGCAATCAATATAGTTTTTCCACTGATGCTCCTGTATCTAGAGCCCCTCAATGGATTAAAAATCACAGGAATAAAACGATGGATGTTGTTGTTCAAGACCAAAACAACGTACTTTATTTATTTTCAAACACTGGGACTTTGTTTTGGAAAAAACAACTTTCAAGTGCTATTGTAGGAAACATCTCTCAAGTTGATTTATATAAGAATAGACGTCTTCAAATGGCTTTCCAAACAGAAGATCGTTTTATGATATTGGACCGTAATGGAAAAATAGTCGCTCCTTTTGATATAAAAATTTCTAATGAATCCCCAAAACAGCTTGCCGTGTTTGACTATGATTTAAACCGAAATTATCGTTTTCTTTTGAGTCAAGGAAAACAAATTCAAATGTTTGATAATCGTGGTAAAAAGGTGTCTGGTTTTAAATTAAAAAAATTAAAACAACCTTTGCAAAACCCTCCCAAACACATTCGCATGGGGACAAAAGATTTTATTGTTTTACAAGATATTGATGGGCAGGTTCAAATATTAAACCGTCAAGGCAGAGAACGGATTGCATTAAAAAGCAATGCTAATACCTCCAACAATCCAATCTTTGAATATCGAAATACCTTTGCCTCTACAAATAAAGAAGGAGATTTAATTCAAATTGACACCAAAGGAAATATCACTGTAAACGATTTAAATCTTCGCCCAGGACATACTGTAGATATGACCTCAAAATCATTAGTTAGTTTTTCTGAAAATAATTTATTGATAAAAGGAATCCCAGTAGTACTCCCTTTTGGAAATTATACCGCTCCAAAAATTCATTACATTAACAATACTATATACGTTACTCTTACAGATCTTGATACCGAAAAAGTATATGCTTTCTATAGTAATGGAACTGCAGTAAGTGGTTTCCCTGTTTTTGGAAATTCAAAAGTAGATTTAGCCAATGCAGATGACGATAAAGCGATTGAAATGGTGGTTCAATCTGAATCAAATAGTTTTTTGATTTATCAAATTAATTAGAATTTTCCTTCATCAAGTTCAGCATCAAAAAGCTTTTGGAAATGATTTTTCAGCTTTTCTTTAACTTCTGCTTCAGAAACTTGAATTCCAAGTTCTTTAGCCAATGAGGTCACTCCTTTTCCTTGAATTCCACAAGGAACAATTCCTTCAAAATAAGACAAATCGGTATTTACATTAAAAGCAAAACCATGCATGGTTACCCAGCGACTCGCGCGAACACCTAAGGCACAAATCTTTCTGGCAAAGGGAGTTTCCACATCCAACCAAACGCCAGTTTCGCCTGGGCTTCGTGCCCCCTCTAAGCCGTATTCCTTCAAGGTTAAGATTACCATTTCTTCAAGTAAGCGAAGGTATTTGTGTATATCTGTGAAAAAATTATCTAAATCTAAAATAGGGTAGCCTACAATTTGACCTGGACCATGAAAAGTGATATCCCCTCCTCGATTGGTTGCATAAAATTCAATTTCCTTTTCTTTTAAACGCTCTTTATCCAACAGTAAATGTTCTTCTTTTCCGCTTTTTCCTAGAGTAAAAACAGGAGTATGTTCTACCCAGAGCAAATAATTTTTAGTGGGTTCTTGTATATCATTTTGTCTATTCGCCCTCTTAACTGCAATGATTTGGTTAAATAAATCTTCTTGAATCTTCAATGCCTCTTGATAAGGGGTCCTGCCGAGCTCAATAAGTTGAACCTGTTTGTTTTTAATTTCCATTGTTACATTAAATGGTAGTATTCCATCGATTTGGATTATTTAAAATCACCAAAGCTGCAATTACTCCAGGAACCCATCCACAAAGGGTTAAAATAAAAACAATAAGAACTGATCCACAACCTTGATCAATTACTGACAGGGGTGGAAAAAAGATAGCTAATAAGACACGAAAAAATCCCATTGATATATACTCTTGTACAAAGATATAAAAATTGATTCCTTAAATTTTTTTAGTCTCCGTATCTTTGCAAGAAATTTCAACCTATGGCAAAGCTTTCCGAACAGGAACTTATTCGCAGAGAAAAACTTGATGGACTTAAAAAAATGGGGATAGATCCCTATCCAGCTGCACAGTTTCCAGTAAATTTTTACGCAAAAGATTTACCCGACAACTACACCGAGGAGAAGAACGTAATTCTTGCAGGGAGACTAATGTCAAGAAGAATTCAAGGGAAAGCAAGTTTTGCCGAGCTTATGGACAGTTCAGGTCGAATTCAAGTGTATTTCAACAGAGATGAAATTTGCCCTGGAGAAGACAAAACCTTATATAATGAGGTGTATAAAAAACTTTTGGACATCGGGGACATCATCGGTGTAGAAGGGACATTATTCACCACTATGGTAGGAGAGCAAACGGTTAAAGTAACAGGCTTTACTGTGCTGAACAAAGCACTTCGTCCTTTACCTCTCCCCAAAACAGATGCTGAGGGAAATAGTTATGATGAATTTAATGATCCTGAGTTAAGGTACCGTCAGCGGTATGTCGATTTGATCGTAAATCCATCAGTAAAAAACACTTTCATCCAACGCTCTAAAATCACCACAACCATACGTGATTTCCTTACGGAAAAAGAATATCTAGAGGTAGAAACGCCCATTTTACAACCCATTCCAGGGGGCGCAACCGCAAGGCCTTTTATGACTCATCACAACGCGCTCAACACTCCTTTATATCTTCGAATTGCAAATGAATTGTATTTGAAACGTCTTATTGTTGGAGGTTTTGAGGGGGTTTTTGAATTTGCAAAAGACTTTAGAAATGAAGGAATGGACCGTACTCATAATCCAGAGTTCACGGTCATGGAATTATACGTGGCATACAAAGACTACTTCTGGATGATGGAAACCACAGAAGCCTTATTAGAAAAAATTGCAATGGACGTCCACGACACTCCCGAATTAACGGTAGGTGATCATAAAATAAATTTTAAAGCCCCTTATCCACGTGTACCAATCTTAGAGGCTATTCAAACCCATACTGGGATTGATGTTTCAGAAATGAATGAAGAACAACTTCGAGAAACAGCCAAAAAATTAGGCCTTGAAGTTGATGACACCATGGGTGAAGGAAAGTTAATTGATGAGATTTTTGGTGAAAAATGTGAACACCATTACATCCAACCTACCTTTATTACTGATTATCCAAAATCTATGAGTCCCTTGACAAAAGAACATCGATCAAACAAAAGACTTACAGAGCGATTTGAATTGATGGTTAATGGAAAGGAATTGGCCAATGCGTATTCTGAATTGAATGACCCTATTGACCAACGCGAGCGATTTGAAGCCCAACTCAGTTTGAGTGAAAAAGGAGATGATGAAGCTATGTTTATCGATCAAGACTTCTTAAGAGCTTTGGAATATGGAATGCCACCTACTTCTGGAATTGGTATTGGTATTGATCGATTGGTTATGTTAATGACCAATAATAGTTCTATTCAAGAAGTATTGTTTTTCCCACAAATGAAACCTGAACAAAAAGCAGTAGCACTAAGCGAGGAGGAAAAGAGTATCCTTCAACTCATTAAACAAAGTGAGGTTGCTGATTTAATCTCCATTAAAACTGCAGCAGGACTTAGCAATAAAAAATGGGATGTTTCTATTAAAGGGTTGACACAAAAAAATAGGGTCAAAATCATCAAAAATGAAGAAGGCCTCTTTATCGAAATGTTAAAATAGTCTTAAGCATTAAACTTTTCATTCTAGCATGTATCTAAGAGAGAAACAAACATTTTTATTATGAAAAAAATTTATTTCCTTTTTGCCCTTGTATTATCCTTCATAGGAACTGCCCAAAAGCATCATAATTCTTCAGAACTAACCTCTGAACAACATGCAGCTCTTAAAACCAAAAAGCTTCAACTTGTATTGGATCTAAACGAAGTACAAGCAAAGAAGATACAGGCAGAAATCAAAAAACAGGAAGCGCAATTTTCTGAGATAAATCAAAGAAAGGAAGCGCTAAATTCTCAGGATCGCTATGCACTTCGCATGGAAAAAATGAATCATCAAATTGATATGCAAAATAAAATGAAAAGCATATTGAGTGAAGAACAATATGCCGAATGGAGAAAAATGAACTCAAAGTTTAATGAAAAAAATAGACGGAGAGGGCACTCTATGAATCCTTCAAATGGAAAAGAAGGTAGGAAAACGAACAAAAGACCTCGATACTAAAACAAAAAAAGGCTGGATATTCTCCAGCCTTTTTTATTTGATTTTTTTTAAAAAACTTTAAACTCAGTTCTTCTATTTTGAGCATGAAGGGATTCAGAACAATCAGAACCATTTCCACAATCGTTCAGCAATTTATCTTCTCCATATCCAACAGCGATTAAACGTTCTTTACTTATTCCTTTTAAAATCAAGTATTCAACTACAGCCTTCGCTCTTCGCTCTGAAAGACTCAAATTTGAAGTAGCACTTCCTCTTGAATCAGTATGTGATCCTATTTCAACCAAAATGTTTTTATTTTCTTGCATTCGATTAAGGATATACTTATCAATATTTTTTATGGCCTTAGATGTAAGTACAGCACTTCCTAATGCGTAATGAATAGGTAAAAGCTCTCCGCGTTCAGGAATCGTACACGGGACTTCTCTCCAAGCTGATGTTCCACCTTTTTTTATAAGAACTTTCTTTACCACTTGAACCGATTCTGAGGGTATAGTAATCTCTTTTGTAGTTTCATCTGATACTAAAATTTGACGCTCAATGGTCTGACTTTTTGAAGAAATAACTTCCTGTCTGGCTTGGGCAGGAGAAACCTCAACTTGTTTTGTAATCAAACGATACTTTCCTTTAATCTCCTCAGCTGTTGTTTTTTCATTGGCTGCTAATTTCTGAATAGGAATTTCACGAACAACAGAAGGATTTTCTACATAATGAAAAATTCTGCAATCTGACTTGTCAATAGAAGGACAATCTGGGTCTTTCTCTCCTGCGACCCAATTCCCTGTTTGAGGCTTGATCTCTATCGCTTCGTAATCTTGAGAAAACTCTGCAGGATGAACAGTTAACTTATGGTAATCATCTTTAATCCAAATGGTATCTACTACTGTTTCATAAACTGCAGGTTCATATACAAACCTCTTGGATTCAGGTCTTACTATAATCTCTTCATATTCTGTTCTATAGATTGCTGGAACTATTTCAAGCTTTTTATACTCTGGTTGAATAGTAATGGTAACTATTTCTTCTTTATACTCATCTGGAATAATACATTTCGCAAAACATTTATTGGGATCAGGATTTTCTGGTAACGATTCAAAATATTCTTGTGCAGAAATAAGTTGTACGCATAATATAGCCAAAATGGCTGTGTAATTTTTTTTCATTGGGGTTTAAGATTTGGTTTAGAGCACTAATTTAACAAACTAAATCGTTTTTACCACTTTTTTGAAGGCATTGATCGTAAAGTCTATATCTTCAAAGGAAAGCGCATCATTCAAAAAATAACTTTCAAAGGCGCTAGGAGGTAAGTAAATTCCTTCATTCAACATACCGTGGAAATACGTATTGAATTTTTCATTGTTCCCAGAAGCTGCCGTTTCAAAATCAATTACCTCGTCCTCGGTAAAATGGAGAGAGATCATTGATCCTAATCGATTGATTTGAAATGGAATATCAGTGTCTTTTAAAACCGTTTCTAAACCTTCATGCAAACGCGCTGTTTTGAGATCCAACCGATTAAAAACTTCTTGATCCTTGTTCAACTCTTGAAGCATGGTAAGACCTGCAGCCATCGCCAACGGATTCCCGCTTAGAGTTCCCGCTTGATATACAGGGCCCTCTGGAGCCAAGTGTTTCATGATTTCATTTTTAGCAGCAAAAGCTCCTACGGGTAAGCCTCCTCCCAATACTTTTCCAAACGTAACGATATCTGCTTTAATTCCCAGTAGTTCTTGAGCGCCTCCTTTAGCCAAACGAAATCCTGTCATCACTTCATCAAAAATAAGCAACGAATCAAATTGATTGCATAGTGCTCTCAATCCTTCCAAAAAACCTTTTACTGGTGGGATACAACCCATATTTCCAGCTACAGGCTCTATGATAATCGCTGCAATTTCATCTGGATATTCTTTAAAAAGTTGGGCAACTGCTTCCAAATTATTGTAGGGTGCTAATAGAGTGTCTTTGGCAGTACCTCTTGTCACTCCGGGACTACTTGGACTACCAAAAGTAACAGCTCCGCTCCCAGCTTGAATTAAAAATGCATCTGAATGACCGTGGTAACATCCTGCAAATTTGATTATTTTTTCTCGTTGTGTAGCTCCTCTTGCTAATCGAACCGCACTCATACAGGCTTCAGTACCTGAATTCACAAATCGTATCTTATCAATATTAGGCACCATTGAAATAGCTAGCTCAGCAATTTCCGTTTCCAAAGCCGTTGGCATTCCAAAAGAAGTCCCCAAGTCTGCTCTTGATTTCACTGCTTCAATTACAGGTTCATGGGCATGCCCCAAAATCATAGGTCCCCAGCTCGCAATATAATCGATCAATTTATTGTTATCGGCATCGTAGAGGTAAGCACCTTTGGCACGCTCTACAAAAATAGGGGTGCCACCCACCGCTTTAAAAGCACGTACGGGGGAGTTAACTCCGCCAGGGATTACATCTTGTGCTGCTTTGAAAAGAGCACTGCTTCTTTGGTATTGCATAATTTTATGGATTGATGGGTATACTCAGATTTTGACCTAAATAAATAGTTTTGTCCTTAATCTTGTTGTGTTTAATAATATTTTCGAGAGAAACATTATATTTTTTAGATATTGAATATAACGTATCTCCTTTTTGAACAGTGTGGTAAGTCGTTTGATTCTTCTCTTTTTTCTCTTTGTTTACCTTAGTTGTCTTTCCTTTTTTACTGTCAAAACGTGCTAAATCAAAGCGTTCAATTAAACTAATTAATTTCTCTGGATATTTAGGATCTGTAGCATAACCTGCTTTTTTAAGTCCTTTAGCCCAAGCTTTATAATTGTCTATTTTAATCTCAAATAAGAAAGCATAGCGGCCTCTTTCTGTCAAAAAAAGAGAATGGTCTCGGTAAGAGGTTGCTGGATTTTTATACACTCTAAAACACTCGCCTTTTTCGTCATCATCGTGGTATATGCGTTTTCCAGACCAATCTGAATGACATTTTATTCCAAAATGATTGTTGCCTTCAATTGCTAATCGACCATAGCCTAAACCTGATTCTAATATTCCTTGAGCAAGAGTAATGCTTGCAGGAATTCCATATAGATTCATTTCCTCTTGAGCTGTAGAACTAAATTTTTCAATGTATTGAGTGATTTTTTCTTTATTCGTTAAAGTCTTTGTAGGCGTTTTTACTTTTTTAACTTCAGTCGGGGTAGCTACAACTTCTTTGGCAGGAGGTGTTGAAACTGACTCACGAATCACTATTTTTCTTGAGCTCCCACAAGAAAAAAAGAAAAACAAAACTATTAAAAGAGCAAGTCCTTGCCATAATGTAAATGGAGTTTTCCCTTTTTCTGAAGTTGAAGATTCATCCCTTTGACCCCTTGCAGTCCTCCTGTATGAATTATCAAAATCTTCTTCCCCCATTGCCATTTATTTTGTTTTATGAGATCAAAAATACCAAAAAGCAGCTTTCCAGTGTAAATTGGATCCAATGGAATTCTATATTGTTGATAAAAAGAATTCATAAATGAAATTAAAGTATCATTCACTTTAGCATATCCTCCAAAGGTATAACGCGCCTCAATTCTCCAATTTTGTTTTTCAGTGTATTGAGAAATTTGATTCTCCACTTCTGGATTTTTTAATGCATTAAACCCAATAACCACTTGACTAGAAACACTACTATTAATCAAGCCAGCCAGAGTCCCACCTGTCCCTACGCTAGAACAAATCACATCAAAGTGTTCATCTTCTTTTTGTAAAATTTCCTCACACCCTTTTACGGCGAGGGTTTCCGTACCTCCTTCAGGAATTATCCTCAAATTCAGATAAAAAGACTTTAAATTATGGACTAATTCTGAGGCTTCTTTTAAATCATACATTGCTCTTGAAACACAATAAACCTTCATTCCTTGATCACTACAATAGCTCAATGTACTACTTGATGTTATTTTATTTTGCCACTCCTCTCCTCTTACAATTCCAATGGTTTGAATATTGGCTAACTTTCCCGCTGCCGCGACCGCTGCAAGGTGATTTGAAAAAGCACCTCCAAAAGTCAAAACCACAGAATTTGAGAGTGATTCTATTTCTTTAAAAACATATTTAAGCTTACGGAATTTATTTCCAGAAACAATTGGATGGATTAAATCCTCTCGCTTGATCACAATAGTATGTCCGTTTAAGGGTTCAAGCGACTGATTTGTAGTACTTTTGAATGAATCAAAAATTTGCATGACCAAAAATACATTAAAATGCCGTTAGGTTCCTTACCTCCTCTTGAAGAGGGAGACTTTTATTTGACACCAGAGGGATATAAAGTTTTTACTGAGCACTATCATTTGAAAAGAGGATATTGTTGTAAAAGCAATTGCAGGCATTGCCCGTATGGATATGATCCTAAACGCGCCTAAGATCTTCGGCATGATTTTTGAAAATGTTATTCTATTTTAAATCTATATCAAATGAAATATTTCGTTCTTTTTACTTCACTATTTTTATTTGCTTCTTGTTCGTCTATCCAAGTATTTTCGGATCACGACAGCAGCATAGATTTTTCAAAATACAGCACTTTTGCCTATTTCAAACCTGAAATTGATCAAGTTAAAATTTCTGATTTAGACAAGCGTCGAATTTTAAAAGCCATTGATGCTGAAATGAGCGCTAAAGGATTATCAAAATCTGAAACTCCCGATTTGTTGATCGGATTTACGACTCAAGCTAAAGAGCAAATCTACATTAACAACCAGAACAATTGGGGCTGGGGATGGGGATTCAATCCTTGGTTTTGGGGTCCTAGTTTCAATACAGTGAGTACTCGAACAGAAGGAACTTTATTTGTAAATATTATTGATGCAACAACCAAACAACTAGTATGGCAAGGTAAAGGTAGAGGCGGTATTCAAGAAAATTATAAAAATAGAGATGAACGTATTGCTCTTTTTGTAAAAAACATAGTTTCCAACTATCCTCCAACTGAATAATTTCTTTTAGATACAAATGCCTTCAGCTGCAGCTAAGGCTTCTTTCATCCCGTCCGTATTTTTACCTCCTGCGGTAGCAAAAAACGCTTGCCCACCGCCACCACCTTGGATGTATTTACCCAAGCTTCGGATTATTACTGATGCATCTTTTTCTTGTGTTGCCACTAGAGTTTTGGACACATAACAACTCAACATGGGTTTTCCGGATTTTACTGATCCTAAAACAAGGATGATATTTTCCACTTGAGAACCAATCTCAAAAGATAAATCTTTCATTCCTTGTGGGTCTATATCTACTTCAGCAGCACAGAATTGAATTCCATTCAAGGTTTTTATCTCTTTGAGAAGATCCTCTTTTAGCACCTTAGCTTTCAGTTTAGACAAAACATTGAGTTCTTTCTTAAGGGCTGAATTTTCCGACTGTAGAAACTGGATAGCTTTAATCGGGTCTTGGGCTTGTTTAAGTATTTGATTTACGTTTTCAAGTAGTGAAGTTTGTTCCTCAAAATAATTTTTAGCTGCATCTCCAGTAATTGCCTCTATTCTTCTAATTCCTGAAGCGACTGCGCTTTCAGAAGTGATTTTAAAATGCCAAATATCAGCAGTGTTTCCAACATGAGTTCCTCCACACAATTCAATTGATTGACCAAAGCGAATGGTGCGCACTGTGTCGCCATATTTTTCTCCAAACAAGGCCATTGCTCCTTCTTTGATTGCTTTCTCATAGGGAGTATTCCTTCCTTCTTCTAAAGGTATTCCTTCTTGAATTCGCGCATTTACAAATTGCTCCACAGCTTTCAATTCTTCTGAAGTCATTTTAGCAAAATGTGAAAAATCAAAACGGAACATTCCCGAATGCACCATAGATCCCTTTTGCTCTACATGTTTTCCTAATATAGAACGAAGCGCTTGATGCATTAAATGCGTTGCAGTATGATTACTAGAGGAGCGTTGCCTTTGTTTGGGATCCACCACAGCAGTAAAAGTTTCATCAAGCTTTGAAGGAATACTTTTGGTTTGATGTACAATTAAATTGTTTTCTTTCTTGGTATCTAGAATGTAAAAAATGTCTCCGTTACTCCCTTCCAAATATCCTTTATCACCCACTTGTCCTCCTCCTTCAGCATAAAAAGGAGTCAAGTTAAAGACCAATTGATAAAAATCTCCTTCTTTGGCTGTAGTCATTTTTCTATAGCGTGTAATTTTTACTTTTGCACTCAAATGATCGTAGCCTACAAACTCCTCAACTTGATCTTCTTGAAGCACAATCCAATCACCAGCTTTAGAAGCAGCAGCAGCTCTTGATCGAGTTTTTTGGACTTCCATTGCTTTTTGAAAACCTCCCTCATCTACACTAAAACCTTTTTCACTTGCTATCAATGCGGTTAGATCAAAAGGGAAGCCAAAAGTATCATACAATTCAAAAACCTTAGTTCCTTCAATACTCTTCGTCTTTGAGTTCGACATAATCGATTCTAGCAAAACCAATCCTTGATCTAAGGTTTTTAAGAATGAATTTTCTTCTTCACGAATAACGTTAAAGGCCAATTGTTCCTCTCTTTTTAATTCTGGGAAAGCTGTTCCCATTTGTTCAGAAAGTGTCTTGACTAAACGATGAATAAACGCCTCTTTTTGATTCAAAAAAGTAAAACCATAACGAATTGCTCTTCGCAAAATTCTTCGAATCACATATCCTGCACCATTATTACTTGGTAACTGTCCATCTGCGATGGCAAAATATACGGTTCTAACATGATCGGCAATAACTCGAATTGCGCGATCAGTTTCAACAGACTTCCCATAAGTTGAATTTGTTAAGGCTTCTATCTCTCTGATTAAAGGAGTAAAAACATCGGTATCATAATTGGAAGTTGTGTTCTGCAATACCATACAGAGACGTTCAAATCCCATCCCTGTGTCTATATGTTTTTCAGGGAGTTTTTCTAGACTCCCATTTGCTTTTCTATTAAACTCGATAAACACCAAATTCCAAACCTCAATGACTTGAGGGTGGTCTTGATTGACTAATTCCGCACCAGGTACTTTTGCTTTCTCTTCTTCGGAACGGATGTCAACATGGATTTCAGAACAAGGACCACAAGGGCCTTGATCCCCCATTTCCCAAAAATTATCTTTTTTATTTCCTAATAAAATTCGATCCTCTGGAAGTATTGCTTTCCAGAAATCGTAGGCTTCATGATCTCTTTCAATCCCCTCTTCTTCTGCTCCTTCAAATATGGTTACATAAAGTTTATTGGGATCAATTTTATAAACCTCAGTAAGAAGTTCCCATGCCCAACCTATAGCTTCTTTTTTAAAATAATCTCCAAAACTCCAGTTCCCAAGCATTTCAAAAAAAGTATGGTGATAAGTGTCAATACCAACTTCTTCAAGATCATTGTGTTTTCCCGAAACACGTAAACACTTTTGAGTATCTGTAACGCGTTTGGATTTTGGAACCGCATTTCCCAAAAAGTACTCCTTAAAAGGATTCATCCCTGCATTGGTAAACATTAGAGTTGGGTCATTTTTAATGACCATGGGAGCAGAGGGAACCACGGTGTGTTTCTTGGATTCAAAAAAATCTAAAAACTGTTGTCTTACTTCTACGGACTTCATGTCAATCGTTATATTAAAATAGCTGTTGCATCAAAGTGCAACGGTGTTTAAAAAATAGTATTAGATCGAATTTTTGTATCTTTGTCTAACCTTTTTGTATTTGTTAGTGCAAAAGAAATGAAAATTTATAAAACTTTATGAGTAAAGTTAAATACTATTACGATCCTGAGACGCTTTCTTATCGTCCAATTCATGCTACTAACACAAATCGTATTTCAAATTTCGTATTGTTTATACTCTCCTCTTTTTTGTTTGGTTTATTTTCATTGTTAATTCTACTTAATTCAGACTGGATAAATACCCCTTCTGAAGTTGCACAAAAAAGATTGATACAAAACTATGAATTACAATTCGACATATTAAATAAAAAGTTAACACAAATTGAAACTGTTGTTGACAATATAGAAGAACGCGACAACAACCTCTATCGCGTTTATTTTGAAGCAAGCCCAATTCCAGAAGCAAGACGACGTGCTGGTTTTGGTGGTGTAAATCGATATAAAGATCTAGAAGGCTATGATAACTCTGAACTAATTATCTCTACTGCAAAACGTTTAGATATCCTATCCAAGCAGACAGTTGTTCAATCTAGATCATTGGATGAAATCGAAAGTCTGGCATCAAACAAAGCCGCTTTATTAAAGTCTATCCCCTCAATACAGCCCATTAAAAAGGAAGATTTAAAACGCATGGCCTCGGGATATGGTTGGCGTATTGATCCTTTTACCAAAAAAAGGAGAAGACACAAAGGAATGGATTTTTCTGCCAATCGTGGAACTCCAATTTATGCGACAGGAGATGGTGTTGTAAAACGTGCAGACAATAGATCAACTGGATATGGAAATCATATTCGCATTGATCACGGTTTTGGATACGTTAGTTTGTATGCACACCTGAGCAAGTACAATGTAAAACGTGGACAAAAGATTGAACGCGGAGATATCATTGGTTTTGTGGGAAATACAGGTCGCTCTGTAGCTCCACATTTACACTATGAAATTTTCAAGGATGGTGTTAAAATCAATCCTTTGAATTTTTACTTAGACGATTTAAGTCCTGCAGAATTTGACGCCATTGTCAATCAGGCATCGCAAGAGAACCAATCGTTAGATTAATTTCATGAAAATTGATTTACCTGAAAAACGGTATTATTCCATAGGGGAAGTGGCAAAAGCTTTTAATGTGAACCCTTCATTATTGAGGTTTTGGGAGAAAGAGTTTGTAGAGATTCAGCCTAAGAAAAAGCAAAGCGGTACCCGAAAATATACCCCCGAAAATGTATTGACCATTCAATTCATTTATCATTTAGTTAAAGAAAAAGGACTCACTCTTCAAGGAGCAAAAAAACAACTTCGTCTCAAATCTAAAGCAAATCCTAAAATAGAGATTTTAGCCAAACTTGAAAACATCAAAGCTGCTTTGGAACAATTAAAAGAGAAGCTTTAAATTTATTTTTTTCTGAAGAAAATCTGGATGGGTATTCCAGTAAAATCATACTCTTCACGCAACTTATTTTCTAAAAATCTACGGTAGGGATCTTTTACGTATTGAGGTAAATTACAGAAGAAAGCAAACTGAGGATGGGGAGTGGGCAGTTGGGTACAGAATTTAATTTTAACGTATTTTCCTTTATATGCAGGTGGAGGTGTCTTCTCAATGATAGGTAGCATAGTGTTATTAAATGCTTTGGTAGGAATTCTTCTGGAACGACTTTGATATACCTCAACTGCAGTTTCTACCGCTTTAAAAATTCGCTGCTTAGAAAGGGAAGAAATAAACACAATAGGAACATCTATAAACGGAGCAATCTCTTGTCGAATTTTAGCTTCATAAGCTTTGGATGCATTGGTGTCTTTCTCTACCAAATCCCATTTATTTACCAAGATCACTATTCCCTTATTATTCCTGTGTGCAAGCCAAAAAATATTTTGAACCTGTCCATCAAATCCTCGGGTACCATCCACAAGAAGCAAACAAATATCACAATATTCTATCGCACGAACTGAGCGCATTACAGAGTAAAATTCAATATCCTCTTTTACTTTTGCTTTCCTTCTAATGCCTGCGGTATCGATCAAATTAAAATCAAATCCAAAACGATTGTATTGTGTATCAATACTGTCTCTTGTAGTTCCAGCAATGTCGGTAACTATGTAACGCTCTTCACCAATTAAAGCATTAATAAATGATGACTTCCCAGCATTGGGTCTACCTACTACAGCAAAACGCGGTAAAGGATCTTCTTCACGCTCCTCTTCTTTTGGTAATTTATCAATTAGGTCATCTAACAATTCTCCACTTCCACTTCCGTTAATACTTGAAATGGAATAAAATTGCTCAAAACCTAAAGAATAAAATTCAAGGGTTGCTTCCATTCTTTGAGCATTATCTACTTTGTTGATTGCTAAAAAGATTGGTTTGTGAGAACGTCGTAAAAGGTCAGCAATAATTTCATCCATTCCCGTGACACCATCGGTAACATCTACCATAAAAACTATGGCATCTGCTTCCTCAATGGCAAGGTTCACTTGCTTATCAATTTCCTTTTGAAAAATATCATCGCTTCCTTCTACATACCCTCCAGTGTCAATGAGTGTAAAATTACGCCCATTCCAATCTGATTTTCCATAATGACGATCACGTGTAACCCCAGAAATAGAATCAACAATTGCTTCTCGCTTTTGAATCATTCGATTAAAAAAAGTGGATTTTCCTACATTGGGACGACCAACAATAGCTACAATACTACTCATGACTTGAATTTGACTGCAAAAGTAAGCTATTTAAGTGGATCCTATTTCTAAGTTTAAAAATGAATGAAAAAAGATGTTGCACAATCAGGGTTTAAGTTGTAAATTTGCCGCTCACATCGCGAGGTAGAGCAGTGGTAGCTCGTCGGGCTCATAACCCGAAGGTCGCAGGTTCGAGTCCTGCCCTCGCTACAACAACCCTCCTTATTAGGAGGGTTTTTTTTTAAAATAATATCAAAATAGCCGTATTTGGAAGAAAAAAAGCATAAATCTGGATTTGTTTCTATCGTTGGAAATCCCAATGTAGGAAAGTCAACATTGATGAATGCTTTGGTTGGGAAAGAACTTTCCATTATCACTGCAAAAGCACAAACAACACGTCACCGCATATTGGGAATTATCAATGGGGATGATTTTCAAATGGTGCTTTCAGATACTCCAGGAGTCATTAAACCTGCATATGAAATGCAAACTTCTATGATGAATTTTGTCAAGGAGGCACTTGTAGATGGAGATGTTTTAGCATATTTAGTATCACCTGAAGAAACGGAACTCAAGGATGAAAAACTCTTTGAGAAAATAAAGAAGTCTAAAGCGCCACTTCTTATCCTAATCAACAAAATTGATCTTATTTCACAAGAAGCCCTAGAAGCTGCAGTTTTACATTGGAAAACTGAATTTCCAAAAGCAACGGTTTACCCCATTTCTGCTTTAACAGGCTTTTTTATTCCTGAACTATTAGAAATCCTTATTAGTCACCTTCCAGAATCTCCAGCATACTTCCCGAAAGATCAGTTAACCGATAAACCCGAACGCTTTTTTGTAAATGAATCCATAAGAGAGCAAATTCTTGAATTGTACTCAAAAGAGATCCCCTATTCTGTAGAGGTGGTAACGGAAGATTTCCATGAGGACTCTAAAATTATTAAAATAAGATCCATTATTATGGTGGAGAGAGAAACTCAAAAAGGGATTATTATTGGCCATAAAGGAAGCGCATTAAAAAGGGTTGGCATTGGTGCACGCAAAACTTTAGAATCCTTTTTTGGAAAAAAAATTCATCTGGAACTGTACGTAAAGGTTTCTAAAAACTGGCGATCCGATTCAAAGCAGTTAAAGCGATTTGGATACAATAACTAATTCGTTCCAGTACTTTTTTTATCTTTAGTAGATAATCAAAATCATACTCCATGAAAAAGCTGTTTATTATTGTCATTAGCTTACTTCATTTCATTTCCTGTGATAAAGAAGTAACACCTCCTAATATCGTGTTTATTATGTCCGATGATCATGCATATCAAGCCATCAGTGCTTATGGACATGAACTAAATAACACTCCCAACATTGATCGTATAGCGAATGAAGGAGCGCGATTTGACAAAGGTTTTGTCACCAATTCTATCTGCGCTCCAAGCCGTGCTGTTATGCTAACTGGAAAACATAGTTTTATAAATGGAAAAGTAGACAACATTCAAGATTTTAATTGGGATCAAGATAATTTTGCCAAACAATTACAAACTGCTGGTTATCAAACTGCAATGGTCGGTAAAATACATTTAAGAGGATTACCACAAGGATTTGACTATTCTGCAGTATTGCCGGGTCAAGGACACTATTATAATCCTGACTTTCTAATTAACGGGATTAAAAAAAGAATAGAAGGATATGTAACTACGATCACCACTGAATTAAGTCTCGATTGGTTAAAAAACAAAAGAGACCCTTCTAAACCCTTCTTATTATTATATCATCAGAAAGCTCCTCACAGAAATTGGAAGCCAGAAGAGAAGTATCTCTCTCTATTTGATGATAAAACTTTTGCCCCTCCCGCTAACTTTTTTGATGACTATTCCAATAGAGGAACTGCAGCAAAAACACAGGAAATGTTAATTGCTGCCACCCAAGAACAGATAGCAGTCGCACACGGAAATGGTGGGCATGGAAGATGGGGACATGACTTTAAAATGCGAACAGATCCTTATGGAAATACTACCGGATTTGAAAAAGAACTTGAGCGTTTCTCTCCAGATCAAAAAACAGCTTGGCTAAACGCTTATACACCAAAAAATGAGGCCATGAAGGCTAAAAATTTAGAAGGGAGAGACCTTGCACTTTGGAAATTCAATCGCTATCTAAAAGACTATTTACGAACCATTCAATCAGTTGATGATGGTGTAGGTGATGTATTAGACTATTTGGATCAAGAAGGGTTGACAGAAAATACCATTGTCGTTTACACATCCGATCAAGGATTCTATCTGGGAGAACACGGGTGGTTTGACAAACGTTTTATGTATGAAGAATCTCTTCGCACCCCCCTTTTGATGCGCTATCCAAAAGAAATTCCAGCGGGATCTAAAGTGAATGCTCTGATTCAAAACTTAGATTTTGCTCCCACCTTTTTAGATTATGCTGGAGCACCGATCCCAGAGGACTTACAAGGAGAGTCTTTCCGAAATATTGTCAATCAAAAAACAGAAAATGGACGAGATGCTATCTACTACACCTATTACGAATACCCTTCTGTTCACATGGTAAAAAGACATTATGGTGTCCGTACAGAACGTTACAAACTCATGCATTTTTATTATGATATTGATGAATGGGAGCTTTATGATCTTGAAAAAGACCCTACAGAAATGAATAATCTTTATGGTCAAAAAGAATATGAGGAAGTTCAAAAAAAGATGCATCTTCGTTTATCAGAACTACGAGAAAAATATGGAGATTCTGATGCTTTAGACCAAATGCACATTGAACGTTATTTGTCCAGTAGAAACTAAATTATTTAAGCACTATCAAAAATCTTGATTTACACGGAATTCGTCACAAGGAAGCTTTGGAAGCAGTGCATGAATTTTTAAACAACGAAAAAGACAAAGGACCTTTTTCAGTTACGATTATTACCGGAAATTCAACGGTTCTTCAGGATCGAATTTTCAAAGAGGTTTTGGAACCTTCTCCCTTTACATTTTTTATTCCAAGCTGGAACTTAGGCCAAATCATCGTAGAGTATATGGAACTATAGCTATTATGCACTATTTGCTTCTCTAATTAATAGTATTTCTATAAAAATGTTTAATTGAGAGGAAGTCTTTTTGAATAAAGTTCTTAAAATATGTAGTGTTAACGCCTAAATATTTTACTGTGAATTTAGATTAGTTGTATCAATTTTGTTTGTTGTTTTCCAGGTATTTATGACTTGCTCAAATGTTTCTATACTTCTATTAAATATTCATATACCATTTATGTTCTCATTCATTTTATTTTCTAAATCTAAAATCAATAGGTTTATTAAATCCTTTTCAATACTATTTTCCTTTACAGATTCACTCCAATAATTCAACCAAAATGAAACTGGAATACTTAATACGATAAACAAAAATTCAAAAGTGTTTTTTCATATTGAGGATTTTATCATATTACTTACTCTCCCACTTAGACTTCCCGAATCGAGATTGGGATAAACTTCTCATTCAATGTATTGTATAAAAAAGTACCTACTAAAGTTTGAACTAGATCTGTTGAAGTAATAAAAAAAATCATCAATATGTATTCTGGGTATTTTTTAAAAAATCTCCAGGAGTTTTATCAGTAAATTTTTTAAAACTCCGATAAAAGGTCATTTTAGATTTAAATCCAGAATTTTCAATAAGGCTTTCCATAGTTTGATTGTTAAGAAACCCTTTTTTTATTTTATTTATTGCATAGTCAATTTGTTGATAATTTTTGAATTCGACTTTAGAAAGATGACAATGGTATTTGAAAATATAATCAATATGAGATTTTGGAATTTTAATTGATGTACTCAATTTATCAATTGAGAGATTGTCTGGAAAATTAGAGTCTTTTCTTGATGAATTCTTAATCTTAATTATAATTTTTGAGACGTCAGAAATATTTTGAGATAATTTAACATCCTTATCTTGGATTTTAATTAAAGGTTTTATTGACCATACTTCAACCCCCTCCCAATTGTTTTCTGCTAAAATATTTTCAAGTTTTTTCTTGCCAAAAAGAAGCTCTGGATTAAACAACATAAACCCTATAAGAATTAGCCAACTCAATGAGGATATTTTATAAAAAAGTTCAAAAATGACTGCAACTTGATCTAGCTTATAAAACATTAAAGTATTGGTTCCTAGGTATATCAAGAAAATATGAAAAATAAGGAGGCAGCTAAATTTAAAGTGTAATGAATTAAATTTATTTTTTGATCTTTCTAAAGAGTCAACTGCTGCTTTAATCGCAATCGACAACAATAAACTCGTATATATTGCATAGTAAATAAAATTTTCTAAGGGTTTTATTAAATCAAATCTCTTTGCTAATAGTGGAACACCAGAAAAAATTATTAAGAGAAAAATATACTTTTTCCCAACCCTCCGATTGTGATGTTTCATAAACATCAAGAAATACAGTGGTATTAAAAAGTAAGCAAGATTAAGATTGTATTCGAATTTGAAATTTATAATACCAAAGGTGGACAGTGAATAATAAACTCTATGTAAAAAAGCACCTAAAAATAATGAGGTTAAATATCCATTTATATTTTCGTTACTTCTATAATTAGAAACTACCAAAATAAAAGCGATAAGGCAAAAAACTGCACTTAAAAAGACAAATAGATTTAAAAACATAGTATCAAAAACTCGAAATGAGTATCAAAACACAAGGTAGATTTTTTTTTTAAAATTGAATTGAATTTACTGTTGATAATAACAATTAATTTGCAATTGTGACATCCTTAAAAAAGGATTTTAAAAATTTTTGGACTCTTAAAGTTTAATAACTTAAAACAAGTAGCGCGTGAAATATAATGTGTTTTTCCTTTTAATTGGATGTTATATCTACTCTCAAACATCCACAGTTCCTTCAGGCTCAGGTACTAATACAGATCCATTTTTAATTGAGTCATTGTCAGAATTACTTTGGGTTTCTGAACAAGTTTACGGAGGTTCAGATTGGTCGTTGGGTAAGGTCTTTTTACAAACTAACGATATCGATGCATCAAACACTTCCACTTGGACCAATGGGTGGATTCCTATTGGTGGAAGAACTAGCCCCTCAGTAGCAAGCACATCAGGTCAAACAAGCCAAAGCTTTAAGGGAAAATATGAGGGAAATAATCATACAATATCAAACTTACACATAAATAATAGTTTAAATTATAATGGTCTATTTGGAAGTATTTTATCTGCTAATATTTCAAATTTACATCTTATTGATGTTGCTATTACAACTAGTGGAGATAAGACTGGTGGACTGGTTGGATATTCAAGAAGAGGTAATATATACAATTCAAGTTCATCGGGTACTGTCACATCTACGGGGGTATCCGTTGCTGGCTTAATAGCCCAAAATGATGATGGAACAATTGATTCCTCATATTCTTCGGTAAATGTGTTTCAGACAGATAATAGTGTTGCTGGGGTTTTAGTAGCGTTAAATCAGGGAACTGTAAAGAACTGTTATTCAAATGGAACAATAAAAGGGATAGACAAGTTTGGAGGTTTGATTGGAAGTAATTCAGAAACAGGAACAACTGTAACTAATTCATATTCTAACAGTGAGGTTACTTTATATAGCGGTTCAGGAACCATATATGGTGGTCTAGTTGGAGAATTACACACAGGCATAATTTCAGACGTTAATTATTGGAATACCACCAAAACAGTAAGTGGAATAGGACAAATAAATACAAATCAAACATTTTCAGCGGTTGGAAGAACAGATGCTGAGTTAAAACAGCAAATAAATTTCAGTGGATGGGACTTTAAGAATGAAACGGATAATGGAAACGAAGACATATGGGAAATAGGTTCTGATGGTTATCCAGTCTTTTACAATAAAGGAAATGTATGGACTGGAGCAACGGATACTAGTTGGGATAATACTTCAAATTGGAGTCAAGGAATACTTCCTGGTGGCACAGGACTGAAGTCTAAAAACATTGTTACTTTCCCCGCTGGTTTAACTAATTATCCAAGTACTTCTACAGCCAATAATAAAAGTGCATATTCTATAAAAATTGAAAACAATGCTATTGATAGTTCCCTTTATACTTTTAACAGTGGAACACTTATTATTAATGATAATATTTTAAATGTTACTTTAACCGATACAGACTCAGACAACATTGTCGCCAATTCAGACGTAGTAACCATCACCGCAACTTTCTCAGAGAGTATGGCGGCGACTCCTACGCTCAGTTTGTCAGGAATTATCACCAATACGGAAATGACTGCTACCGCTTCGGCTTCTGTTTGGACCTACGCTTGGACGGTGTCAACAACTGTTACTTCAACAACCGCAACCGTTTCTGGAACAGATTTATCAGGTAATGCGTATGCTGGGACAGATAGCATCACTTTTACGATTGATACTATTTTACCTACGGTTACTTTAACCGATACAGACTCAGATAATCTTGTCTCCAATTCTGATGTTGTCACGATTACGGCTACTTTCTCTGAGAGTATGGCGGCGACTCCTACATTGAGTTTGTCAGGAACTATAACCAATACGGAAATGACAGCCACCGCTTCGGCTTCTGTTTGGACCTACGCTTGGACCGTTTCTACTTCGATTAATTCAATAATCGCAACCGTTTCTGGAACAGATTTGGCAGGAAATGCATATGCTGGGACAGATAGCATCACTTTTACGATTGATAATGTACCACCAAAAGCTGGAAGTTATCAAATTGCAGCCTATGAGTATTTTGA
>Ga0209653_1000775_pt1 | contig 27347 bp, 25 predicted proteins | sample SaaInl6LU_22_DNA_FD_184644 | JGI IMG/M metagenome (GOLD analysis project Ga0209653, IMG submission 184644) | Marine microbial communities from expanding oxygen minimum zones in the Saanich Inlet - ESP_116LU_22_DNA (SPAdes) (version 2) | ecosystem: Environmental > Aquatic > Marine > Intertidal...
TTAACTACCCTATTATGAATATTTTCGATAACTCAGAAGGAAATATAATGGAATGGTACTGGGAATTAGACAATGGCTTTAACTCTTACGATCAAGATATTCTAAATCTGGATTTATCAACTGAATTAGACAGTAATGGTGTTAAATATTTCAACTTGAAATTAGTAGTGGTAGATTATAATTCCTGCACAGATAGTACATTTGGTACTCTCGCAATTAAGGACGAACATACGCTCTATGTTCCAAATGGATTTACTCCTGACGGCGATGACATAAACGATGAATTCAGGATTTTTCATCATGGAATAAAAGACGGAACATTTGGTGTGAAAATTTACGATAGATGGGGATCAATTATTTATGAATCTGATAATCCAAACTTTGGATGGGATGGCACTAATATGTTCACAAAAAAGAATCTCACATCTGGAGCTTACACATACCTTCTTAAATATAAAGATTTTGAGTCTAAAATTTACGACCAAACCAATTGTGAAAACTGTAAAGGAACAATTACTCTTATACGCTAGTAATAGTCAAAAAAAAAGCCTTCTTTCGAAGGCTTTTTTACCAATTACCACAATTTATTAAATATCAATCTTTGCATACTTAGCATTCTGCTCAATAAAGGCTCGCCTTGGCGGTACTTCATCTCCCATTAACATAGAGAAAATTCTATCCGCTTCAGCAGCACTATCAATGGTTACTCGTCTTAATGTTCTTACATCAGGATTCATTGTTGTATCCCACAACTGTTCAGCATTCATCTCCCCAAGACCTTTGTAACGCTGAATACTTGCTCCATTAAGCTCCTTTACCATTCTATCCCTTTCATCATCAGACCAACAATAGTGTTGATCTTTTCCTTTTTTCACTAAGTATAAAGGAGGAGTAGCTATGTATAGGTAGCCACTCTCCACCAATTCCTTCATATATCTAAAGAAGAAAGTTAAGATTAGTGTGGCAATGTGCGAACCATCAACATCGGCATCCGTCATAATGACTATTTTGTGATACCTCAGTTTTTCAAGATTTAACGCTTTAGAATCTTCCTCAGTTCCAATAGTTACACCCAAAGCAGTGTACATATTTTTAATCTCTTCGTTTTCAAAGACTTTGTGTTGCATTGCCTTTTCAACGTTCAATATTTTACCTCGAAGTGGTAGAATAGCCTGGAAGAATCTATCTCTACCTTGCTTGGCAGTTCCACCTGCAGAATCACCCTCTACAAGAAATATTTCACATTTCTCTGGATCTTTATCAGAGCAGTCTGCCAATTTACCTGGAAGTCCAGAGCCTGACAGTACATTTTTTCTCTGTACCATCTCACGGGCTTTTCTTGCCGCATTTCTAGCTTGTGCAGCAAGAAGAACTTTCTGAACAATTTGCTTAGCCATGTTTGGATTTTCCTCAAGGTAATTGGAGAGCATTTCTCCAACTGCTTGATCAACAGCGCCAGTAACTTCTTTATTACCAAGTTTTGTCTTCGTTTGACCTTCAAACTGAGGTTCCATAACTTTTACTGAAATAACTGCTGTTAGACCTTCTCTAAAGTCGTCTCCGGCTATTTCAAACTTAACCTTATCAAGCATTCCGGACTCGTCAGCATATTTCTTCAACGTTCTTGTAAGCGCACGTCTGAATCCTGCTAAGTGAGTTCCTCCCTCATGTGTATTTATATTGTTTACATAAGAGTGTATGTTTTCTGAATACGAAGTATTGTAATGCATCGCTACTTCTACAGGCACTCCATTTTTCTCAGTATCCATGTGGATGACACTGTCTAGTAATTTCTCTCTGTTCTCATCAATTAAGTCTACAAAGTCAATTAGTCCATTTTCTGAAACAAAATTGTCTTTGATATCGTTTCCTTCCTCATCTTGTCTTCTTTTATCAGTGAGCGAAAGTTTAATGCCTTTATTAAGGAATGATAATTCTCTTAAACGGCTTTGTAAAATATCGTAATGATAAACGGTTTCATGAAAAATCTCTGTGTCTGGAAGGAAAGTAACAATAGTACCTGTAATATCCGTAGTACCTACTTCTTTTACATCATATTTTGGTACACCTCTTTCGTATTCTTGCTTAAAGATTTTTCCATTTCGGTGAACCTCAACTTCTAAATGGATAGAAAGAGCGTTTACGCACGAAACACCTACCCCGTGCAAACCACCAGAAACTTTATAGGAATCTTTATCAAATTTACCTCCAGCGTGAAGTACAGTCATTACTACTTCTAATGCTGATTTTTTTTCTTTAGGGTGAATATCAGTAGGAATTCCTCTTCCGTTATCTTTTACTGTTATTGAGTTATTTTCATTAATGGTAACATCAATATCAGAACAATGCCCTGCAAGTGCTTCGTCAATTGAATTATCAACTACTTCATACACAAGATGATGTAGACCTTTTTGACCTATATCACCAATATACATGGCAGGTCGCTTACGTACGGCTTCAAGACCTTCTAAAACTTGAATATTACTTGCGCCGTAATCAGCTTTGTTTTCTAAATTTTCACTCATTGATTAAATATGTTTATTAACTTGGCTATTTACTAGTGTTAACAAAGGTAAAAAAAGGAAGATATGTTGCTAATAAAAATGTCAATAATACAAGGGTATTTATTAACAATTAGTGAATAAGTTATAGCTTAAAAGATAGCCCAAAAAATACTTGAGGACCCAACACTGGATAATTTTGCCAAATGTGGTAATTACCAATCAAATTTTGGCCTTTAAAATAGGCCGAGAAAATAGAATTATAACGGTATTCAAGGGAAACATTAAAGTCAATAATATCATCTAAGGCTACCACACTTGAAGATACACCACTAGCAACTGATCGATTAAAAGCCGTAAAGACTTCTAATTCAGGAATGATTTTATCCCCAATGTTATAGTCAACTTTTAACTTACTCAAGAAGGAAGGCTTATAAGCGTAGCTATTCATTGAATCAAGTTCATATTTATTATACTCTAACTCTATATCAGCATTGGCTTTTTGAGAAATCTTCCAGCTTAATTTTCCAAAGTATTTCAAATGGTTAACATCATCGTAAACTACCTTAAACTTATTCTGATAGATAGAGTTCATATCAAGTTCAAAAAACGACATGTCAAGAACTCTTGAATACGACAATTCAGAATACCACATTATATCCTTAGAAAGGATTGTTTCCATTCCTATAAAAACATCATAAATGGCTTTTGAATTAATTAATTCTAAAGAACCACCATCATTAGTTAATGCGTTTAGTATATAGGGATTTTTTTTGCTTAAGGTAAAGTAGTTGTTTTGTTGAAGCCCACCTCTAACACCAGCAAATGCTTTTTGATATGGTTTAGAAAAATGATAATCATACTTAATTAGGGGGTAAACAGAAATTGTTACATCAGTACTGTCTCTTCCGTCATAGGACTGAAGTTCAAAGCCAGCATTTAAATACCCTCCATAAAGTTCTTTAGAGAAGGTTGGACTGAATGTCAAAATCAATTCTTTGGCTAAACTGTCATTAAAAACATATTGTTCTGAATAGTTGTTTAAATAATAATCTACTCCTAGTCTAAGCGAATAATCGTTTAAGCCTATTGACTGTTTGAGGTCTAATAACCATGAGAAGGAATTTTCTGTGCCCTCATTCAAATCATAGGCATAAAGTCTAGTAAAATAAGACGGTTTGCCGTTTTCTGAAGGCTTACTTTTTAAAGAAACACTAAAAGTAGTATACCCCCAATATTGTTGATTTGTCAAAAGGCTCTCTTCTAAATTGAAAATGGTAGGATTATATCCATAAAGTTGATGAATTCTTCCTTCTCTGTTTAAGTAGGCATTTAAAATTCCAACGTTTAAATCTGTTTTAGCAAATAACTCGAAATCAGTTTCCCTAAAAGCTGCTGAAACTTTTTGGTTTTCATCAAATGGACTTTTTATATCAGCATAAGACTGGACATAACCTAAAGAAAGTGCATATGTTGTTTTTTTATCCCTATCAGAACTATAATAAAGTCTTGATGTAGGCATACTCATATTTCCAACACCTCCATATATATAGGTGCTGTAAAGCTTAGAAATCGGTTCGCCTTTAATTTTTGCAGCCTTGATAGGGTTTAGCTGTAAGTTTGTATTAAACCGCTTGTCAATTGGGAAATAACTGACTCGCTTGTTTGTTTTTATTGTATCGGAAAGTGTAGGGCTATTATTTAGTTTTGTTGCTGATGGAATTTCAGGAATAAAACTCTTAGTAATTTGAACTTCTTGGACGCCTAAATCCTCATCAGTATTTGTTTGAGAATACAACGACACATTGCAAAGCACAATCAGAACACTAAATAAAATTATTCTATTCTTCATATTCTTCGGTATTTTCTTCTTCAAACAATTCGTTCAATTCTATGGAATCTAACAAATCAATAATTAAATCCTCTTTGTCGATTGCTTTTTGCTCTTGACTTTCAAGAGCTTCTATCTCGGATATTTTTTGCTTACAAATATTAAGCAACTCCTCTCCTTGATAGTTATCAACTATACTTTGTAAGGTAGCTTTAGATTGAAAATAATTGCCTTTGACAAAATAAATATCGGATAAGAGTATGAATGACTTTGCAATGAAGTAATCACTGAAATAGTTTTCTGAAAGTTCATAAATTTTTGATTCGCAGGAATCAAAATCTTCTGCCAAAAAATCAAGGTATGCTAACTGATATTTTGCCTCTGCACCTAATGACGAAGTGTTGTTTTTAGAAACAAAAATGTAATCCTTTCTAGCAGTAGAAAATTCGGATTGCTCATAGTAATGATTAGCTATTACTAGTCTTGCTTTATTTTGAGTTTCAATATCTAATTTTTCAATTTCTAACAACTTTTCGGCAAATTCAAATTGTAAGGGCTTAATTTCTAGCTCTGTGTAGCATTTAAAAAGTCTTAAAACTGACTCTCTGATTAAATTATTATCCTGGGCAACCGAAAGCAACCTATTGTAATGAAGCGCTGCCGTTCCGTATTCCTCTCGTTCAAATTCAATTCGTGATAATCGAATTAATGATCTTTCTGTAAATTCATTTTGAGGAAACTCCAATACTATCAAATAGTCCTCAATGGCATTTTCTGGCGAAGTAATAAACAAGCATTCTGCTTTATAATAATGCGCATTGAGTTTGAAAATTGGCGCATCATAATTGGTTAAATAGTTAGAAAATGCTTGTGCGGCTTTATCGTACTTTTGATTGAGGTATAAATTTTCTGATGCTTCATAACTCAAAGAGTCTTTGGAGGCAATATCTACACTAACATTGGAAAGACCATCTATATAACTGAAATACGAACTCACATCACCTTGTTCAACAGATAGGTTTTTAAATGCAATCAAAGCTTCTTTAGCTTGCATTGAGTTAGGGTGATCTTGAATTACCTTTTTAAAGTTTGTTACTGCTAAATCATTTTTCCCATCGTTGTAATAGCTCAACCCTAAATTTAATAATGCGACTTTAACCAATGGGCTATTGGGGTGCTCATCAACTAGATTTTTCAATAACTCAACTGACTGTTCAACTTTACCCTCATTTAAATAAATAGAACTTAAATCTAATGTTGCATCGTCATTATAAATAGACTGCGGAAATTCAGTAATTAACTTAACTAAAGCATCTCGCTTGTCTGTAAGTTTATTCGTCAATCCAAAGCACACAGATTGCTGATAGATTGAGAAATCTACATCAAAAGCTCCTTCATTTTCTGCTAGAGCATAATATTCTTTTGCTCGGGTGTAATTCCTAGTCATAAAATAAGAATCTCCAATTCTTAGGTAGGCGTCCGTCAGTTTGTTCTTGTCCGTTGATTTTTTGATGTATTTTCTAAACCATTTAATGGCATTGTTGTAATTTTTAACTTGAAAATATGAAAAAGCAAGCGAGTAGTACGATTCTGAATATTCGTCTATAGAAAAAGCCCCATCCTCAAACTGAAAAGCATTAAACTCTTCAATGGCCTTATTGTAGTCCTCAAGTTGGTAATACGCCTCTCCCATCCAATAATAGCTTCTGGCTACGAATACAGAATTTATGGGGTATTTTAAAGACTTCTTAAACCATTCGATAGACTCTTCATAATTGCTCGAAAGGTAATTTTCTACTGCTAAGAAGTAACTTAACTTTTGATAGACTTGCTTTTGCTCAAATGTTAAATCATTTAATACCGATAACTTATCTATTGCCGACTGGTAGTTTTTTGTTGACGTATATGCTTTTATCAATAAATTCTGAACGTATGACAAATGAATTGATGACGGATAATCAATGATAAATTGTTCAATAATATCTACGGCATCTTCAAAGGTGTTTTTCTGCTCAAAAATTAACTTGACGCGATTAAAAGCAGCATCTTCCATCAAATCAAAATCATATTGAATTTGTGACGCAAAATTAAAGGCATTTATTGCTTTTGATTTCTCATTTTGTTTTAAATAGGCTTTCCCTAATTGATGTGCAGCATACTGAGAAAGGCTGTCTTTCTCAAGTAAAACGTCTTCAAATTGATGAATCGATTTTTCAAACTGAGCAAGTTCAAAATAAGAAGTAGCTAGTTGATATTTTTCAAATCTATTTAAGGCATTATTTTGAAGGTATTTCTCAAAATAAGTTACTGATGACGTATAATCTTCTAAAGCATAGTAGGCGTTTGCAATAAGTCTTACAAGCTCTAAATCTCTAGCAGGATTGTAACTAGCATCTAACAACGGCTTTGCAAATTCAATTAATTCTTCAAAGCGGCTTTGGTAGTAATAGATGTGTGTAATATAGTATTTACTGATAACCCCAAGCTTTGGCGTTTCTATGAGCTTATTGAATTCGTTAAGTGCAGTAGCATAATTCCCTTCGTCGTATGCCATGTGCCCCAAACAGTAGGTGGTTAAATCTGAATATGTAAATTTAATTTTATTAATGTCAAAAAAAGATACTTTGGCCTCTTCGTATTTTCCTGTTATAAAGTATGAATAACCCAATCGGAAGTAATACATGGCCTCTTCTTCAAAATCAAGTTCAAAAACATCAATCAAATTTAGCTTTGCAATTGCTTTTTCGTAATCCTTATTTCTAAAATGAATCTTAGAAAGTGCTAAATAAGATTTATTACGGTATTTCCCGTGAGGATAATCGTTCAAATAGTCTTCAAATCGCATTTCAGCCTCATCGTTGAAAAGCTCTAAGGCACACAAAGATTGATGATACTGAATCCATTCAAAGTTTTGTTCAGAAGCAGACTCGCAATCGCCATAGGCTTCACACAGTGAATACACCAATGCGTATTGCTTTTTTTCAAGTAAGTCGTCAATTTGCTCAACATCACAAATTTGAGCATATGCTAGCTGACTAAGTACTATAAATAAAATATTTAGGATTAATTTCATTTATAAAATTTGAAGCTAATTTATCAAAGTTAGCCCCTTCTACTATTGATGAACGAATAAGTTATTAACAGAATACGTGTGCATAAAGAAGTATTGGCTAAAGTTTTAAAAAAAGTAACTTTGTGACACGCATTAAGTAAACACAATATGCCATTAGCCGAATTAAAACATGCTGACATTTACCAGCAAGACAAACTCATCTTAAGCGATGTGTCTTTCAAAATTGAACCTACTGAATTTGTATATCTCATAGGCTCCACAGGAAGTGGTAAAAGCTCGTTATTAAAAACATTGTATGCCGATTTGCCTCTCAAAAAAGGACTTGCAGAAGTGGTTGACTACCAATTGTTTGATATTAAAAAATCTATAATTCCATTTCTAAGACGTAAAATAGGTGTCGTTTTTCAAGACTTTCAACTTCTTACTGACAGGACAGTATTCGATAATCTTGAATTTGTACTAAAAGCCACGGGCTGGAAAGACAAAAAAGAAATTAAGCAGCGTATTGAAGAAATGCTTACAAAAGTCGGAATGCAAGACCACATTAATAAAATGCCCTATGAATTGTCTGGTGGAGAGCAACAACGTATTTGTATTGCCAGAGCATTGTTAAACAAACCTAATTTAATTCTTGCCGATGAACCTACTGGAAACCTCGACCCAGAAACAACCGACAGCATCCTAAATCTTATCCACGATTTATGCTCAAGTGGTTGTGCGGTTTTAATGGCTACTCACGAACATAATTTATTAAATCGCTTCCCTTCAAAAGTATTGAAGTGTGAAGATGGAAAGGTAACTTTTACAGAATAAATGCTTTCCATATTAATTCCCATATACAATTTCGATGTTACTGAGTTGATCGGCGAATTATCCCATCAGGCTGAAAAATTAAATATTCCTCACGAAATCATCTGCATCGATGACAAATCAGAATCGTCTTTTGTAAAAAAAAATAAGGTAATAGATGAGATTAAATCGGTTATATATTCGAAACTATCGAAAAATATAGGAAGATCTAAAATTAGAAATCTTCTCGCGACAAAAGCTCAATTTGAAAATTTACTCTTCTTAGACTGCGACACAAAAATTAACACTAAAAATTTTCTAAAAAACTATATTGAAATCATCAATGATAACGACGTCATTGTTGGCGGAATAGAATACGAACCACTTCAAGAAAATAATAGTGACTTACTTTTAAGATGGCTCTATGGAAAAAATAGAGAAGAGAAAAAAGCAATAGTAAGAACAAAAAATCCTTACGTTTCTTTTAGCGCTTGCAACATGTTAATCAAGAAAAGTATTTGTAATAAGATTTTTTTCTCCGAAACTATTTCACAATATGGGCACGAAGACACTCTTTATGGAATAGAATTAAAATCTCTAGACATTAAGGTGAAGCACATAGACAATCCCATTATCCATTTAGGGCTAGATGAAACATCGGTTTTTATTAGAAAAACAGAGCTAGGATTAGAAAATTTCAAATCAATTTCGACAAGTAATCCTGAGATAATTTACCTTACTAAAATTGGGCGATTTGCAAACGCTATTAGCTATACATTATTCCTCACTAAACCCATTTTTAAGGGTATTCGATTCCTTTCAAAATCACTCCTCTTAAAAGGCTCTAAAAATCTTATTCTTTTTGATTTGTTTAAACTTAGTTTTTTACTCAGTTTAGAAAAAAACTAAACACAGACTTCAACACTTTTTCCTCATTGCCCCAATTTAATTCTGCTTTTGCTTTTGCGAATTGATAGCTTGTTTTTTTTGACTCCATGTTTTTGATTTGCTGGGCAATTTTCTCAGGATTTCTATCTACAATAAGTTCTCCAACAGTATATTGATTTACTATTTTTTCCACCTCAACTAAAGGATTGGCTAACACTGGAATTTCGGCATGTATATAGTCAAAAAGTTTATTAGGTAAACTATACTCAAAACTTAAACCCAAAGGCTCTTCGAACAAAATGCCAATTGAGGCAGTGTTGGTGTGATTCTTTAAATCCTCAAAAGGAATTCGACCTAGAAAATTAACTTGATTTGAGACGCCTTCGGATTCAGCCAATGCTTTCAACTCATTTAATCCGGTGCCATTTCCAATAATCTTGAGTTGATGTTTGGGTAGATGTTTCATTGTTCGTATGGCCAACTCTAAGCCACGACCAGGGTTTATATTTCCTTGGTAAAGAATTATGTTTGACTCAATATTTTTTGGACTCTGCTCTACAAGCTGTGGAACATTACGCACTACTTTCATATCAATTCCATACATGCTTTTGTAATGCCATTTTATGGAATCACAAACGGTATAAGAGTATTTTAATTTAGGTAAAAGAAAAGACTCCAAACGCTCCCAAATTCTTTTTTTAAGTCGTCTATCTAATAGCTCAGGAGCTTCAGGAAACAATTCATGACTGTCATACACCAAAGGGATTCTTTTAAGTTTTGAAGCTAAAAAGTTAGCTAACAAGGTATCTAAATCGTTGCTCAGTAAAAGTGCAGAAGGCTTAAAAAGCAAATAAAAAAACAAACGAAGATTGAATTCAATGTAAAAAAGCGGTCCAGCATTGAACCACATTTTCATTCGTTTGCAAGTATATTCTCTGCTCAAATCTACACTCCACGGACGACATACCCCTATAAGCTCCACTTCAAATCCCATGGACAATAGAGTATTACACACCTTAAATACTCTTTGGTCAGTACTTAAATCATTGGTAACAGAGACTATTACTTTTTTTATCATCTTTGCGAAAATACATAAAATAGAAGGAGTAAATCAGAAGTATTTTTACCTTTGAAAAAGTATGAGCGTTCAACAAAAATTTTCTTTACAAGCATTTAACACTTTCGGAATTGATGCAAATTGCCAATATTTTTCGGCTTTTAGTTCTATTCATGAATTAGACAAGCTCATTCAAAACTCATCAAAACCTCTAACCATTTTAGGAGGAGGCAGCAATATTCTGTTGACAAAAGATATAGAGGGAACGGTTCTTAAAAATGAAATCATTGGTATTGAAATTACTCATGAAGACGATGAATTTGTGTATGTCAATGTTGGTGGAGGTGTTATTTGGCATGACTTTGTAGAATGGAGTATTGATAAGCAATTAGGCGGTATTGAAAACTTATCGCTAATTCCTGGCAGTGTGGGTGCCGCCCCAATGCAAAATATTGGAGCCTATGGTGTAGAATTGAAATCGGTTTTTACCAAACTAGAAGCCTACCATATAGAAAGTGGTAAAACGAAACAGTTTAGTCACTCCGATTGCCAGTTTGGGTACAGATATTCTATTTTTAAAGGCGAACTAAAAGGGCAATACATCATTTGCAATGTTTCGTTTAAACTTAGCAAACAACATAGCTTTAACACCTCATACGGCGCCATTGAAGACGAACTTAATCAATTAGGTCTTGAAAAAAATCTTGAAAGCATAAGCAAAGCTGTCATTAACATTCGTCAAAGAAAATTACCAAACCCTAAAGAGATTGGTAATAGCGGTAGCTTTTTCAAAAACCCTACTGTTTCCAACGAACAATTTGAAAAACTTAAAACAAAATTCCCAAATATAGTTGGATACCCAAACGGCCAAAAATCGACCAAATTAGCGGCTGGATGGCTGATAGAACAAGCTGGGTGGAAAGGCTACAGAAAAGGCGATGCTGGTGTACACAAAAATCAAGCTTTGGTATTGGTAAACTATGGCCTTGCAAAGGGGCAAGAGATTTTGACCCTTTCAAAAGAAATTCAACATTCCATAAAGAACACTTTTGGAATTGAGCTAGAAGCAGAAGTAAATATTTTATAATACTGATTAACCTTAAAAAAAGCTATTTAAAACTCTTAAAACCAATTGAAAAAGCCAGAAAAATATTGCACCCACTGTGGTGAGCGTGTTAATTCTAACACTATTGCATTAAAGGAAAAACTATTTTGCTGTGAAGGATGTAAAACTGTCTTTGAAATTCTAAACGATAATAATTTATCTACATACTACACTAATAACACTGGCTTTTCACCAAAAAAGAATAAAAAGTATGCCTTTCTTTCAGAACAATCCATACAGGAAAAACTCATCGATTTTAAAGATGAGAACGTTACAATTATTCACCTTAACATTCCAAAAATACATTGCAGTTCTTGCATTTGGCTTCTTGAACATCTTTACAAAATAGAAGAAGATATTCAATCTACTAGAGTGAATTTTTCGACAAAAAAACTAAGAATTGTCTATGACCATTCAAAAATTAACTTGGAACAAGTGGTAAAACTTCTTGCAAGAATTGGATACGAGCCAAGGATAAGCATGATAGATATTGAAAAATCATCAACTAAAAAAGATTTAACCCTAAGTTATAAAATCGGTATTGCTGGCTTTTGCTTTGGAAATGTTATGCTACTGAGTTTTCCAGGCTATTTTCAAATGGATCGTTTCATTTTTAAAGATTTTCATTCCTTTTTTGGCTATTTAAATTTTGCCTTTGCAATTCCATCGCTGTTTTACAGTGGGTTTTTGTATTTGGAATCAGCATGGAAAGGTTTAAGAACAAAGTATATCAATATTGATGTACCAATTGCTCTAGGGATGATTGTCTTATTTGCCAGAAGTACATTTGAAGTTTTCTCAGGCTTTGGTGAAGGCTATTTTGATAGCTTGACCGGATTAGTATTCTTTTTATTAATCGGTAAATACTTCCAAAATTTAACCTACAAGTCCTTATCATTTGAAAGAGATTATCGGTCATATTTTCCTTTATCGGCCATCAGAATAAAGGACAAAAAAGAAGAAAATATTTCTTTGAATGAAATACAGAATGATGATATAATTTTGATTCGTAATCAAGAAATCATTCCAGCAGATAGCATCCTAATAAAGGGGAAAGCAACTATCGATAATAGCTTTGTTACAGGTGAAAGTAAAGCCATTAACAAAAAAATAGGCGACACCATATATGCCGGCGGTCGTCAAATTGGAGAAGCCATTACGCTCAAAGTAATTAAAACAGTTTCTCAAAGTTATTTAACACAGTTATGGAATCACAAAACGTTTTCTAAAAAAACGTCATCAATAAAAAGCATCACTGATAAGATTAGTAAAAATTTCACCATCGCTATTTTATCCATTGCTACAATTTCAGCCATTTACTGGTGGTTTGAAAAGCCTGAACTCGCAATTAATGTATTCACCGCAGTTTTAATCATAGCCTGTCCATGTGCTATTGCTTTGTCAGCGCCTTTTTCTCTTGGAAATACATTACGAATATTTGGCAGACAAAAGCTGTACTTAAAAAACACTGAAGTTATAGAACAAATGGCTGAAATTGACCACATAGTTTTTGATAAAACAGGGACTATTACTAAAACTAATAGTGAGGCAGTCGAATTTATTGGTGATGAATTAAGCTTTGAGGAGAAGAAGGCTATATTCGCTTTAGTTCGAAATTCTTACCATCCTTTAAGCAAAGCTATCTATAAAACCTTTAGTACATGCGAGGGTTCAGAAATATCTAATTATAAAGAAATTTCAGGAAAAGGAATAGAAGGAAAAATACTGGGCAATCACTTCTTGTTAGGCTCTAAATCTTTTCTTGGTGTAGAAGATAAACACAAAGAAGAACAAACTCAAGTGTGGCTAAAAATCAATCAAAAAATCCGAGGTCATTTTGTTTTTAAAAACAACTACAGACCAGGCTTGTCAACACTCATACGTCAACTAAAAGACTATCATTTATCTTTACTTTCAGGAGACAATAGTGGAGAATCTACGACATTAAGCAAGTGGTTCAATCAAGAAAGTTTATATTTTAATAAAAGCCCAAAAGACAAACTCAATTTTATTGATACATATCAGAAAGAAAATCACCATACTATAATGATGATTGGCGATGGGCTTAATGATGCCGGAGCATTAAAACAAGCAAATATTGGTATAGCCGTTAGCGAAGATGTAACGCACTTTTCACCCGCTTGTGACGGGATTCTTGAAGCCGGTCAATTAAATAAGCTGCCACATTTTATACAGCTTGCAAAACAAAGTTTAATCATCATTAGAATTAGCTTTTTTATTTCTTTACTATATAATGTTACAGGTCTATTCTTTGCTGTACAAGGTCTATTATCTCCTTTAATAGCAGCTATTATAATGCCTTTGAGCTCTATCAGCGTAATAATTTTTGTTAGCCTAAGCACCAACTTTCTAGCCAGAAAAAAATTTAAATAATTTTTTCTCCAATTATGATTAAAATCATAATTAAACACCTCGCAAGCTATTAGTTTAGCCTAATAAATTAATAGTTAGAAAATGGGTGTTTTATACATTTTAGTAGTAATAAGTTTGATACTTGCTATCGGTTTTCTATTGACTTTTATATGGTTTATAAAAAGCGGTCAAATGGAAGATGACTACACCCCCTCTATTCGAATCTTATTTGAAAATAATACTAATCAAAAGAAAAACAAATTATGAGTTTAGAAACGTTTTATTACGATAACCGAATCGTTAGGAACTTTAGTTTTGCTGCTGTTTTTTGGGGGGCAATAGGAATGTTGGTTGGGCTAATCATCGCTATTCAATTGTATGTTCCAGATCTAAATTTAGATCTTCCGTGGCTAACCTATGGAAGAATTCGTGCATTACATACCAATGCCGTTATTTTTGCATTTGTAGGAAACGCCATGTTTGCGGGTGTATACTACTCGCTTCAACGCCTTCTAAAAACAAGAATGTTTAGTGATGTTTTGAGTAATATTCATTTTTGGGGATGGCAATTCATCATCGTTTTAGCGGCCATTACACTACCACTAGGTATTACTTCTAGTAAAGAATATGCGGAGTTGGAGTGGCCAATCGATATTGCAATTACTATAATTTGGGTTGTATTCGGCTGGAATATGTTTGGCTCTATCCTAAAAACAAGAGAAAAACACTTGTACGTAGCCATTTGGTTCTATATAGCTACTTTCGTAACGGTTGCTGTTTTACACATAGTGAACAACTTAGAAATACCAGTATCATTATTCAAATCTTACTCTGTATTTGCTGGCGTTCAAGATGCATTAGTGCAGTGGTGGTACGGTCATAATGCCGTTGCCTTCTTTCTAACTACACCTATACTGGGTCTAATGTATTACTTTGTGCCAAAAGCTGCCAATAGACCAGTCTACTCATACCGCTTATCGATTATTCACTTTTGGGCTCTAATTTTCTTATACATTTGGGCTGGACCTCATCACCTTTTATATACTTCTTTACCAGATTGGGCTCAAAGTCTAGGAACTGTATTTTCAATTATGCTTATCGCTCCATCATGGGGAGGTATGATTAACGGACTGCTTACTTTAAGAGGCGTTTGGGACAAAGTTCGTGAAGATGCAGTATTGAAGTTTTTTGTAGTCGCCATTACAGCCTACGGAATGTCAACCTTTGAAGGGCCAATGTTATCCTTAAAAAATGTAAATGCTATTGCCCATTACACAGACTGGATACCTGCTCACGTTCACATAGGAACACTGGGGTGGAATGGCTTCTTAATATTCGGTATGTTTTACTGGATTATTCCAAGGATTTACCAAACCAAAATTTACTCTAAAAAGCTGGCCAACATACACTTTTGGATTGGCACACTAGGCATCATTTTTTGGGCATTACCAATGTATTGGGCAGGATTCACACAATCCCTAATGTGGAAAGAATTTACAGCTGACGGCTATTTAGCATATGGTAACTTTCTAGAAACAGTTACTCAAATTATACCAATGTACATCACCCGTTCTTTCGGAGGCTTACTTTATTTGATTGGTGTATTTATCATGATTTTTAATATGCGAAAAACCGTGAAAAATGCTGACTTGTTGAGCAATGAAGCTGCCGAAGCGCCTGCTTTAGTTTCAGAAGATATTACTAAAAGTCATAAAGGTGAACACTGGCACAGATGGATAGAAAGACGTCCAATTCAAATGTTAGTATTCTCACTTCTAGCCATTTTGGTAGGTACACTAATAGAGCTAATTCCTACAATGGTAATCAAAGATAATGTGCCAACTATTGCGAGTGTTAAGCCATATACTCCTCTAGAACTTGAAGGAAGAGACTTATACATTAGAGAAGGTTGCAATGCTTGCCATTCCCAAATGATTCGTCCATTCCGTTCAGAAACCGAAAGGTACGGAGAGTACTCTAAAGCGGGTGAATTTGTTTACGATCATCCTCACCTTTGGGGTTCAAAACGAACAGGTCCAGATTTACATAGAATTGGAAAAAAATATACCCACGCATGGCACTTTAATCATATGTATGATCCAACAATGACCTCGCCAGGCTCTATAATGCCAAGGTATCAATGGCTATTTAAAGACGACTTAGACGTGTCTTTGACTGAAAAGAAAATTGTAGCCATGCAAAAATTGGGAGTGCCTTATGATAAAGGATTTGAAAAAGAAGCAGTTCAAAATTTGCAGCTACAAGCAAAAGAAATTGCAGATGAATTAAAAATTCAACTTCAAGACCCAGTGACTGAGATAGATGAAAACAAAGAAATTATAGCTCTAATTGCATACATGCAACGACTAGGAACAGATATCAAAAAAGAAAAATAATGCTTAAGTACGTTAAACACTACATGACTACCATTGATGGTGTCGAAGTTTACCCAATTGTAGCACTTGGCATTTTCGCAACGGTATTTGTTTACTATACACTTTGGGCAATAAAAGTCAATAAAAATTACGTCACTGAACTCGAAGAAATGCCATTAGACAATAAAGATATTTAGAACACATAAACCCTTAAAAAAATGAAGAATAAATTAATATTACTGTTACTATTTGTATCTGTTAATCAGTATGCTAATGCACAAGTACTTTTGGACTCTGGCTTGGGTCTGAGATCATTGGTTTGGTTATTGCCTTTACTGTGCTTTATAGTATTTGCATTATTTGTAATATCCTATGGCTTAAAAGTAAAAAGAAAGTATGAAAGTGCTGGTGAGTCAAATGAGGTAGATGTATTAATGAATCACAATTATGATGGAATTGAAGAGCTGGACAATAATCTACCAACATGGTGGCTATATGGATTTTACTTAACCATATTCTTTGCAGCTACCTATATGGTTGACTACCATGTGTTAAAAAGCAGCCCCTTATCTGAAGGCAAGTATTTAGCAGAACTAGCTGAAGCAAATGAAATGCTTCAAGTTAATGCAGATGAAATAGGTGAAGTTGAAGAAGTATTAGCGGTAAGTGAAACTGAAGTCTCATTAGAAAACGGAAAGAAAATATTTGACACCAATTGCTTAGCCTGCCACGGACCTGATGGCGGCGGCACAGTTGGCCCTAATCTGACTGACGAATACTGGGTTCATGGCGGCAGTTTTGATGACATTTACAATACTATAAAAAATGGAGTACCAGAAAAAGGAATGATTTCTTGGAAGCCACTATTAAGGCCAGCTCAAATTCAGGAAGTTACTAGCTACATCATGAATTTAGAAAATGTTAAAGGAAAAGCTCCGGAGGGCGAAATGTATACAGAATAAAGAAATGAATGCTTGAAGAAAACGACAAACAACAAAGTTCATTTAGAGATAGTATTGCCACTATTGACGATGATGGAAAAAGAAATTGGATTTATCCAAAAAAACCTAAGGGCAGGTATTTCAAGCTAAGAGTTTGGGTTAGTTCGGTACTACTAATCTTGCTTTTTTCGGGGCCATATCTTAGAGTATTTGGGCAACCTCTATTGCTCTTAAATTTCATTGAACGGAAGTTCATAATTTTGGGTGTAATATTTTGGCCACAAGATTTTCACTTATTCTTTTTGGCGATGATAATATTTGTTGTCTTTATAATTCTTTTCACGGTTACTTTAGGTAGAATTTGGTGCGGATGGGCATGTCCTCAAACTATTTTTATGGAAATGGTTTTCAGAAGAATTGAATACTTTATTGAAGGAGGATCTGGAGAACAAAAAAGATTAAAAAATATGCCTTGGAACTGGGAGAAAATCTGGAAGAGAGGTCTAAAGTTCATCCTTTTTTTTACGATTTCCTTCGCAATTGCCAATACTTTTTTAGCCTATATAATTGGGTCTGATGAACTCATAAATATCATTACAGATAATCCCAAAAATCATGTTAGTGGATTATCATCCATTCTTATTTTTACGATGATATTCTATTTTGTATTTGCTTGGTTTAGAGAACAAGTATGTATTGTAGTGTGTCCATACGGTCGTTTACAAGGCGTTATGCAAGACAGCAATACCATAATGATTGCCTATAATTATTTGAGAGGTGAAAATAAATCAAAAGTCAGAAAAGGTGAGGACAGAAATAAATCTCAAAAAGGCGATTGTATTGATTGTCACCAATGTGTGGCCGTTTGTCCAACAGGAATTGACATTAGAAACGGCACACAGCTAGAGTGCATAAATTGTACAGCTTGCATTGATGCTTGTGACGAAATAATGGAAAAAGTTGGTTTTGAAAAGGGGCTTATATCCTATAACTCCGAAAATGGAATCATTAAAAACCGCAAAAATTTACTTACCACAAAAGCCAAAAGTTATATAGCTGTATTAGCGCTATTATTTAGCCTACTCATCTTTTTACTGACTAGCAGAACTGATGTAGAAACTGTACTACTAAGAGCACCTGGACAATTATACCAAATTGAAAAGGAGTACATAAGTAATCTATACACCTATGAAGTCATTAATAAAACGTCAAAAAAGCAGTCAATAGAATTCCGACTAGAATCTCATGAAGGAAAAATATATCCTGTTGGAATCCCACAAATTGAGGTCAAAGAGCAAAACTTTATAAAAGGATCCGTATTTATCAAACTTAAACGGTCAGATTTAGAATCAACAAAAACAGAAGTAGAAATCGGAATCTATTCACATGGAATCAAAATAGATGAAATCAGCACAAATTTCAGTGGTCCAAACGAATCAAAAAATAAAAAAAGATGAACTGGGGACATAAAATAATAATCGTTTTTGGACTGTTCTTTCTTATTATGGGCACTCTAATCTACTTCAGTGCAATTGAAGACCATCAATTGGTTACTGAAAACTATTACGAGAAAGAGCTCAAATATCAAGACGTAATAAATCAAAAAGTAAATGCTCGAAATGGAGGCATTCAATGGCTGCCAAATAGCGATGGGATTTGTTTACTAATTCCTGATTCTATCGATATTGTTGAAGGTGAAATTTTACTATACAGAGCATCAAACTCTAGCTGGGATAAAACCATACCATACGACGCCTCATCAAACTGCTTTAAGGCATCTGATTTTCAAAATGGAAAATGGACTATTTCATTTGTAGGCAAATCCGAAAATACTGACTACTACAGCGAAAGCCTATGGATAATTGGATAGCTCTCACTTCTGCTTTTACGATTGGTCTTGTAGGAAGTTTACACTGTATAGGCATGTGTGGACCAATAGCACTAGCACTTCCATTGGGAAAAAGAAATACCATTCAAAAAGTAGCAGGAATTCTATTGTATAACAGCGGCAGAATAATTACTTACAGCATATTAGGGGCTCTTTTTGGACTTATCGGTCAAGGCTTTTCTATTGCAGGCTTACAGCAGACTTTGTCAATTGCGATTGGACTAATAATGCTATTCTCTGTTATTCTTAAAAGTACTCTTGTAATATCAAAATTTGGCGCACTTTATCGCTTTGTGAATTTTGTAAAAACACGACTATCTACTTTCTTTAAAAAGACCTCATTCTTTAATTTATGGTGTATTGGATTATTCAATGGCTTATTACCATGTGGATTGGTATATGTTGCTATTTTCGGCTCATTACTCTCAAATACTGTGTTTGAAGCCACTCAATACATGCTTGCGTTCGGATTAGGAACTATACCTCTTATGTTTACAACCTCTTTGGTTGGTAGCTGGACAAGTAACGCTCTAAAAAATAAGATTAACAAAATCATTCCTGTTTTTTTAGTGATTATTGCCATCCTCTTTATTTTGAGAGGATTAGGACTAGAAATACCATACATAAGCCCAGCTAACGAAGTGCTTTCACCCACTAGCTCCGAAGCAAAATGCCACTAAAAAAAGCTAGAAACTGATGTGAATATTCTTTGATACTACCGCTTAAGCACGTATGTCATACCGTCAATTGTAAAAAGACCTCTTCCACTATCATGAGCTTCAAATTGAGCATCATTTTCAGCCACGCTCAAAAAATAAGTGCTTTTCTGTTCATATAACAATACGAAAACTTGACTAACTAGCTTCTGATTATCAGAAAACATATATATGCTATCAGAATCTACTATCAGAGTAGTTGGTTTAGGGAATTCATCTGAAAATGTAGTGAAAATAAAACCAGCCAATCCCATGCTATCCACTTCTTCTAACTGAACATCTACAATTTGCCACTTACCAATAAAATCTTTTTCTTTATGACAACTCATAAAAAGAAGAAAAGAAAAAATACTTATAAAATATTTTATAATACTTTTTTTCATCACTTAAATTTTTATCTTTTTTTTAAAATGACATATGCTAACAGTAGAGTATTGATTATGGAAATAGATAACAAACCTAAATCAATCCCACTCTCAGTAACATATTTTGTATTTAAGGAGTCTGACAACAAAACATACTCTAAAGTAATAATACAAATTGTTATAAGTATAAAAATTAATTTTGCTTTCATTTTCTTATTTATGATGAAGCCGCTTCTAGTCCAGAAGCTAAGGCAGCATTTACAGCAACTAGCTCCGAAGCAAAATGCCACTAAAAAAAGCTATAAGCTGAAGTAAATATTATTTAGAGTTTATTTTCCACCTATCACTACTTTTATGGAACATCCTGAACCAGTTGAAAACTCTATATCGGTAACTGCACTTGGACAGTCGCATCTAAAATGATCGACAGATAGCTGCGACCATTGGCAACAGGATTCATTACAAATGTACACCGATTTACCGTTGATTTCGTATGGTGAAATACCATCAACTCTATCTATATTTCCACTTATTTCAGAAGATGCTTTAACAAAGCGTAGCGATTGATTGTCCAATAAAGTCACATAATTATCATTTAGATACAATACCACTAAAGCTGAGGCTTTTGAACTTTCAGATTCAAAATTTAACATCAGCAAATGATAATAGTCGGTTTCAAATTCCTTTTCACTAACAAATTGCATATCTCTAAAAGCATCAAGATTATTAATTGATTTTATAGCACTTTGCTTATCAGAAGTAGTAACTTCTAACTTCTTGGTGGTATTAGTTTTGTCGTCGCTATTCTTACACCCCACAAAAAACATTCCTACTAAGGCGTGGAATAGGATACCGTAAAGTAAATTTTTCATTTTTTTAAAAATTTTACAAATTATTCCAACTCATAACTTATTACCTAACAATGTTCATGTAAAATGTTTTGTTGATAGGAACATACACTATCTCTTGTTTGCAAATTTCTACACAGCCACCAGCATCCAAACATTCAACGGCTAATTTTCCACACGATATTTTACCATCACACGTTTTAGACCAAGAGCTTTGACCATTATCACAATCAATTGTATAGGCATCTCCATTCTTTTTCCTAGTATAGGTAGCCTCTGATTCTAAAATCAAAAAGTCTAGTTCTTTTGTTTCAATACTTAATACATTCACATTTTCGTTTTCACCATCGTACTCGAAAGAAATATAAACGGCTTCATCTTCGCTTGATTGTTCAGAATATTGCTCCGATACTTTGGCAAACAAATCATCAAAAGTAGTAACCTCTAAATTTCTATCATTTTTCTCACAGCCTACAAAAGTTATTCCTACTAAGGCGAGGAATAGGGTACCGTAAAGTAATTTTTTCATTTTTATAAGTTTTAAGTTATGCTAAGACTGGTGCCTTGGCTTTGTACAATGTTAGCCAAAAATATTAGTACCTAGCTATTATTTATGTCTATTTTAGACATTGAAAGAGGTGTTTTTTGAAATATTATTAATTTTGAGTTTATGAAAAAGCTTGGTGAAAATATTCGCGTCGTTAGGGAAATGCGCAACCTCACTCAGAAGGCATTAGCATCTGCTATCGGTTATTCTCAAAAACACGTTTCACGAATTGAAAAAGGGGAAGTACAATTGGGTGATGAATGTATCAAACGCATCTCTAAAGCCTTAAAAGTATCGCCACAAAAGTTAATTCACTTGGATTACAACTCCTTTTTAAAAGAATAAAAAAAGCAACTCGTCTGAGTTGCTTTTTCGTGCGGATGAAGGGAGTCGAACCCCCACGCCTCGCGGCACTAGATCCTAAGTCTAGCGTGTCTACCAGTTCCACCACATCCGCAGTAAAATGGATTGCAAATATATAGTTTTTCATTAATTCACCTCAAAAATAATTATCTATTAATTCAAATGAAAATTGCTCCAAAATGCTATTTTTGTTTTGAATCATTTTTAACATTTATGTTACACATTCAACCTAAAGATATTCCTGTTGGTGAGTTACACCAGTATTTATTAGGTGCTGTTGGTCCACGGCCTATTGCCTTGGCTAGCACACTAGATCAATACGGAAACCCCAACCTTAGTCCATTTAGCTTTTTTAATATTTTTAGTGCCAACCCTCCTATTGCTATTTTTTCACCAGCAAGACGAGTGCGCAACAACACTACTAAGCATACGCTTGAAAATGTTTTGGATAATAAAGAAGTAGTCATCAATGTAGTTTCCTATGACATTGTTCAGCAAACCTCTCTTTCAAGTACGGAATACGAAGCAGGCGTAAATGAATTTGTCAAAGCTGGTCTAACGCCAATAGCATCTGAATTAATTAAGCCATTTCGAGTAAAAGAATCCCCAGTGCAAATGGAGTGCGTAGTCAACGATGTGATTGAACTTGGAGATGAAGGAGGAGCTGGCAATTTGGTGATATGTGAAATAAAAATGATTCATATTAATGAATCTATACTAAACGATAAGGGAGCAATAGATCCCGACAAGATAGACTTAGTAGGCCGTATGGGTGGTAACTGGTATTGCCGCTCCTCACAAGATGCAATTTTTGAGGTTGAAAAACCCATACGCAACTTAGGAATTGGGGTAGACAAAATCCCATCGCGTATTCGCAACAGTTATATTCTTTCTGGAAATGACTTAGGGATGCTAGGCAATATTGAAGCCATCCCAACTTTTGAAGAAGTAGAACAATACGGAAAGGATAATTACTCCATAAAAGAAATATTAAACTTTAGCGCAGAAGATGAGGAAACTCGAGAAGCTCTTCATTTGAGAGCTAAAGAATTACTATCAAAAGGCCGAATTAGTGAGGCCTGGAAAACATTATTGATCGATAAATTAAATAGAACATGAGTTTAGCAATTACAGGAAAATTAGTCAAAGCATTAGACGTAGAAAGTGGAACAAGTAAAGCCGGAAAAGAATGGAAAAAACAATCCTTCGTAATAGATACTGGCGCACAGTACAACCCTGAAGTATGTTTCAGCTTATTTGGTGATGATAAGATTGCCATGTTAGAAGGCGTTCAACCAGGTTCAGAAATTGAAGTTTCTTTTAACCTTTCTTCTAGAGAATACAACGGTAAATATTACCACAATATTGATGCGTGGCGTATAAACCGCGCTGCAGCAGCAGTGGTTGAAGAAATGCCTCAAGCACCACTAGATTCTCTTGAAGCTGAAGAGGATGACGACTTGCCATTCTAAAAAATGTCAGCCAAACTGATACGTATTTTCAAAGCCCTATTACCCGCACCCTTTACCATTGCGGTAATACTTTCTGTAATTACGTTTTTGCTGGCCTATTTCCTAAGCCCAAAAGATGTTTCTGGACTTCAGCTGCTAACTTTTTGGGAAGAAGGATTGTGGAATGCTCCCCTTTTGGTTTTTGCTGTACAAATGATGCTGATGCTCGTGTTGGGTCATGTGTTGGCATTGAGCAATACCATCAGTAAATATATAGACAAAGCCAGTCGTTTATGCACGAATACATCAACGGCAGCTGCTTGGGTTACATTACTGACCTTGCTAGTCTCTTTTTTCAATTGGGGATTGGGCTTAGTATTTGGGGCAATTTTTGCGCGTAAAGTAGGCGAATATGCCTCTAAAAACAACATCGCATTAAACTATCCGTTAATTGGTGCCGCTGGCTACTCAGGCTTAATGGTATGGCATGGTGGTATTTCTGGCTCAGCTCCAATAAAAATTGCTGAAAAAGGACATTTTCTGGAATCTAAAATGGGTGTCATCTCGCAATCTGAGACTATATTTTCTTCAATGAACATTACAGTTAGCCTTGCATTGTTAATCGTATTGCCATTGGTAATGTTTCTTTTGGGTAAAAAAAGTGACGGTAAAAAAGTTATACTTTCTAGTCCGCTAATTGATAAAGAGGAAACTAAGATTGAAGGTGCTGAACGCCTAGATCATTCAAAGTTTTTAGCCTATGGTTTTGGAGGTGTTATTTTATTCTACTGTTTTTATAAAGCCATAATCTTACCAAATGAGCTGTCACTGAGCTTCATTACTCCAAATTTCATAAATCTATTTCTATTGGGTTTAGGAATTAGCTTACACGCAAGTTTCAATAGTTTCCTAAAGGGAATAAACCAAGCCATTGGAGGCGCAAGTGGAATTCTTATACAGTTTCCTCTTTATTTTGGAATTATGGGACTTATGAATAGCTCAGGTCTAGTGAGTGTGTTTTCTGATTTTTTCGTTAGCATTTCAAACTCAACCACTTTTCCTATTTTCACTTTTTTCAGTGCCGGTATAGTAAATGTATTTGTACCAAGTGGCGGCGGACAATGGGGAGTTCAAGGACCTATTATTATTGAAGCCGCAAGTCAGCTTAATGTTCCTTATTGGAAGTCAGTAATGGCTTTAGCCTATGGCGACCAAATTACAAATATGCTTCAACCGTTCTGGGCATTGCCCCTTTTAGGAATTACTGGACTAAAAGCCAAAGAAATCCTTCCATACAGTTTGCTATTAATGTTGGCTGGAATTGTAATTTTTATAGCTGCTTTATTGGTATTCTAAGAGCGTACATCTAAAGCGTCTCGCAAAGCATTTCCTAGTAATACAAAAGATAAGACCAATAGCATAATTGCTAGTCCAGGAAAAACTGCCAAATAAGATTTGCCCATTACAATAAACGCATAGTGGTCTTTTATCATGGTTCCCCACGATGGCATCGGTGGCTGCGCACCTATACCCAAAAAGCTTAAACCCGCTTCGATAAGAATTGCCGAGGCAAAATTAGCCGCAGAAATAACTATGACTGCTCCCATCACATTAGGTAAAATATGTTTAAAAAGAATTCTAAAGTGACCAAAACCTAAGGTTTTTGCTGCCTCAACATATTCATTCTCTCTTACGCTTAACACCTCACCCCTCACTATACGTGCTACCTCGACCCACATCGTTAGTCCAACTGCCACAAAAACTTGCCAAAAGCCTTTACCGAGTGCTAAAGAGATTGCTATAACCATTAATAATGTAGGGATAGACCAGACTACATTCACAAGCCACATTATGGCAGCATCTACCTTTCCCCTAAAATAACCAGCAACAGCACCCAAGGTTATTCCAATTAGTAGAGAAATGAAAACCGAAATAAAACCAACTGATAACGATACACGCGTACCACATAAAATGCGGCTTAATAAGTCCCTTCCAAATGAATCTGTTCCTAAAAAATAAGTGCGCTTAGAAATATGATAATCGTTATGTGGAAACTCTTGTTCAAACGAACTATCAAACGGCATATACCTTAAAGTTTCACCGACTACTCTATATGATGAAATCGGAATTTCATCAAATTGAGCATCTTGTCCAAAAATCATTTTTTCAAAAAAATTTACTGTAGGCACTTCCTCTTTTTCAACTAAGATAAAATCTGTACTAAAGCCCGGAGCTTTTTTGGATAACTCCAAATGCATTTGATTAGAGTATGGCGTTGAATCTGGAAAAATAACATAGCCTAAAAGGCTAATAACAAATGCAATACTTATTGTTATTAAACCAAAAACTCCAAGACCATTTTTCTTGAACTTTCGCCAGGCTATGTGTGATAAACTATTCATTTTTTGTAGGTCCTTCCTTTCCAGTTATAATGCCCTATTTGAGACGTAATGCCAACCCAAACAATATAAAACGGATAAATCAATTGCAAAATAAAAAACACATAAAAAGAAATGTCGTACTTAAAAAATCGACAAAGCTTTCTTAGGAATAGAAAATCAACAGTAGATTTTAACACATAGAAAACTGCTAATCCAAAAAAATACCCTTTTGCAACTAATACCAAGAACGATAAGTTTGTTGCAAATACTAATAATGAAATCCACTGAGCGGAAGAGTCTTTATAGGCAGAGGTTTTTGAGGCCCATCTCCTTCTCTGGTTTATAAATTCAGAGAGCGAATCCTTTGGTGCTGTTGATACTATAGCGTTTTGCTCTTTTACAAACGCTATCTTTCCATTATTCTTCTTTATATGATGCAACAAAAACACATCATCACCAGATGCAATTTTCTTTTCTGTATTTGAAAACATTGACTTTCTAAAAGCCATGTTTGCTCCATTGCACATAAATGACTTCTTATTACCAATAGCGCCCGCTCCAGAACCAATGAGACTCATAAACTCAAGTGCTTGAATTTCTTTGAATGTGCTATTTAACTGATGATAAGCAACTGGTCCAGAAACCAGTTGAATATCTTCCTCAGTAAAGGGTGCAACCATCGTACTAATCCAATCCTCAGAAAGTCGACAATCGGCATCTGAAGTTAGTATAATATCATGTTTAGCATTGCTAACACCACATTCAATAGCCTCTTTTTTACCCGCTCCTTGAGAACGTAATAACTCAATCTGTAAAGGAGATGATGTTACAATTTCAAAAGAATTATCCTCTGATGAATCATCTACAAAAATAAACTGGACCTTATTTAAAGGGAATTTTTGATTTTCCAAATCTGACAATAGCAAGGGCAAATGCTGTGCTTCATTTCTAAAAGCGATTAATACAGTCAATTCAATATCTTGTGTGGGCGAAAAAGAGGGCAATTTAGACCACCCCTTTGAAAACGAGTGTACCTGAAACAGGTAAACCAAAAGTATGATGGAAAGTACAGCAATCATTTTCTAAAGAATTTGAGCTGATAAACAAAGAAAGTTCCAATAATTGCTGGAATAACTAAATTGATTATCCATAAAGTGAAGGCCGCGGTAATAATACCAATCACATTTTCTGAAAGAAATCCAAAGAAATATATAGCCACAGAACCTCTCACGCCAATTTCAGTTAAGGCTATTGTGGGTATTACAGACATACTCAAAAAAGTTAATGCACTCATGGTCAAAGACTGTAAGAATGTAACGTCTATGTTCACAAATTTAATCAGCAAATAAAATTGAAAGGAGTAAACCAAATAGCGAGACATACTCGCCAACAATACAATTAGTATTTCCGATTTTGAATATTCAGAAAAGACCGACCAATAATCCTCATATTTTTTAAAAAACTTCCATTTAGAAAGTATCACCGACAGTTTGGAAATATTTAATAACACGTAAAACAATAAAGAAATAATAAGCACTGACAGTCCGAAAATTAGAATTGAATTTTCAAAAACTTCTGTAAACACTGGCAAGGTGTAAGATTGTGTAAAATACGTTAGGGCTAATAATCCAAAAATTATTGTTGCTACAAGTTGAGTAAGATTTCCAAAGATGGTAACTAAAATAGCCTTGATTCTATTAGCATAACTTAAGCACAAAACTCTGCCTCCGAACTCCCCTATTCTATTTGGCGTAAACATGGAAACCGTAATTCCTAAAAAAACAGCTTTTAAGGATAACCAAAAACTAACTTTTTCTAATTTAACAATAAGAAACTGCCACTTTAATGCATCTAT
>Ga0209653_1000780_pt1 | contig 27282 bp, 24 predicted proteins | sample SaaInl6LU_22_DNA_FD_184644 | JGI IMG/M metagenome (GOLD analysis project Ga0209653, IMG submission 184644) | Marine microbial communities from expanding oxygen minimum zones in the Saanich Inlet - ESP_116LU_22_DNA (SPAdes) (version 2) | ecosystem: Environmental > Aquatic > Marine > Intertidal...
ATTTAGGATAAATAATTATATTTTTTGTCATGGAGGATTTACAAAATTTCATTATGAGATTTTAAAATCTTTAAAAATGAATATAGACGATATTAATAATATTTGGAGAAAATATGTGATGAATTATTCATTATCTAATGATGAGGAAAAGTTATTAAATTCATTAATTTTAGATAATATAAATAGTATTTTATATATTCGCCAAGAATTAGATACTAAAGAATTATTACATGAACTTGATATTGAATATATGTTTGTAGGACATAGTGAGACAGAAAATATTTATCTTAAAAATAAAGTATGGTATTTAGATCAGATGCTTAAAATTGCTTTTGATAATAGAAATTATAATTACTTAGAAATTGTTAATAATAGTATTTCTGTTAAATCTTTAGAATATTAGGGAGACCACAAATAGTACATAATTTTATTTTTTTATATTTTTAGAGAAGTTTAATATTATTTGTAAATTTTTAAATTATGTACTATTTTTATTCATCATAATAATATATAAAAATAAATTACATATATTATAGTAATATGAATATAATTAAAATAATTATATTAACTCTTATTACGACATCACATTCTTTTATAAATATATACAATAGACCAATATTAAATAATAAGTTTAAAACATCATTAAAATGTAATTATTTAGAATATTTAGAAAATGCATCTAAATATGAAAAAATTATTCCTAATCTATTACCAAAACCTATTCCTCTTGCACCATATAAACCAGAAATAAAAAATATAAGTATAGAAAATGCGACAGAAAAAATACCTATTCCAAAATTAACATTTGATGAACTTTTTATTAAATTTTTTAGTATAAAATCAGTATATATATCATCAAATACTGATAGAATTATTGTAGAACATAATAATCAAAGAGGTGTTTTTTATATTAGTAATTTTATTGAAAGAAATAAAATAGAATACTTATTATCTTTAATTGATGCTGATATTATAATAGTAAATGATTATCCAACAAAAATGGATTATCCGAATGGTGAACTATATTGTTCTCCTAATTTTTCTATGAAAGTTAATATAACAGAAGCAGAAATAGAAGATATAATAAATGGTATAATTCATAGATATGAAGATGAAAATAATTATAATAATGTTTATGACGATGATTATTATAATCCAGATGATGATATAGATAGAATGATATAATTATTTATAATTTGATATCAAAATATATATAATAATAAATACTATTATAGAAATAAATAAATAGAATAAATAATCATTCATAGATAAAAAAGTTTTCAATTCATACTTTTCTTTTAATTCAGGATATAATGTAGTTGCTAATGTAATACCATTTGAAACAGCACTTTCCATAGTTGTATAATGAATATAACCATTACCATTATGAGAACCAGCATTATATATATTAGAAATTGTATCACTAGTATTTTTTAAATATTTTGTTCCATAAGTATTAAAAAAAGCTTCATCTTTGCAATTCCATTTACCATCCTTATAATAATTATTAGGATTTATAACCGCTGTATAATCATTAGATAATTTAGGATAAATACTTTTTTTAAGTTGTCTATATACTTCATCGAATAATTCTTTTTCACTACATTCATTTGCAGTTTTATTTATAAAAGAACTTTTTTTATCTGTAATTGTAATAGCAACACTTAAAACATTTTTATATTTTTTTTCTATATTTTTCATATAATCTGATAAATTAATACATACTATTCCCCAATCAGTATTGACAGTTGCCCCACTTACAGAAGGAATATCAATATCGTTAATGAAATGATATGTAATAGAAATATATTCAATATATTCTGTTTTTTCAGACCATTCTTTTAATGAATCTAAATTACCAAAGCAATTCTTAACATTATTATCATTATTTTCTAATATTTTTGACATACTTGATGGAGGTACAGCAAGTATAAGCTTATCTAATTGTATTACGTTATTATTAGATTTAATAGAAATTATTTTACCATTTTGGTAATTTATTTTTTTAATGTCTGCTTCTAATAAGAATTCAACACCTTTATTTTCTAAAAATATTTTCCAAAAACTAAAAAGTCCCTCGTCTAAAGGTTTTATAGGCTGATATATATTAATTAATGTTGCAATATTAAAAATACTTTGTACTTTATTAAAAGAATATTTAGATAGTGTTGCACCATCTAAAAATCTAAATAATCTATCAAATATATCTATTGTTTTTTCTGAGAAATTATTATCTTTTAAATGTTTTTCATAATTAATATTCTTACCATAATTACTATCATACATAAAATATAAATAATCCAATATTAAAACCATAACTTCATTAAATGTAATATTTGGAAGAATACTAGAAAATAAAAGATCTATAATACTATATTTATATTCTGTAAAAACATTATTAAAATCAAGTCCTATTTCATTAATTAAAGAAAAAACATTTTTATAATTTGAAATATATATACGAGGTCCGTGTTCAGTAAAAAGACCTTCTTTATCTCTAATAACACGATGACACCCGCCTATTGTTTTTTCACGATCAATAACAAGTATTTTTTTTCCTTTTATATTACTACAACAGTGAGCCAAAGCTAGCCCACAAGGACCAGCACCTATAATAACTAAATCATATATTTTATTAGCCATATTATAATAATATTATATTAAAATTTAATAATATTTACAAATATACAATATATAAAAACATATGTTAATAAATATAAAGAATGGAATATATAAATAATACAATACAAAACTTAGTAATAGATAATAATAATATTATTATTACATATGATAATAATGAAATAGAAACATTACCATTATCAATTGAAACGTATAATAATATGTTTAATACGTGGCTTGCTAATCAACCAATTTTTATATCTGATAAATTTAAATCAATATTAAATAATATAATATTTTTACATAATAATGATAATAATATTAGTAAATATGAAAGTCAATTAAATAGCTTTTTCAGTAAATCAAATGAAGAAGAGGTTAAAAAATTTTTAATATATATGAGAGGTCGTGAAGAATATATTAATAATGAAAAAATAAAATGGCATATATTATAGTATATGAAACCCATATTTTATTTATTTTTGGCTTATATGATAATATCAAGAATCTCAGGACTTGTAAATATAAATGTATTTGCAACAGGATTATATTTACCATATAGTTTAGGAGTATTAGGTTATATAAAGAATAATATAGATATACCAGAATATAAATTAACAGGGATATCAGGTGGTTCGTGGATATCTTTAATATATTGTTTAGAAAATGATTTATCTAATCATGATACGATTTGGAATTATACAATACAAGATAATGATTATAAAATTAGATTAAATAGTAATTTGGAAGATTATATTGAAAATGTTTCAAAAAATCTTATAAGGCGTTACAAAAACATAGATAATAAAATTATAAAATCATTACCATTATCTATAATATCTACTAAAATAAATAAAATACCTAAAAATGTAAAAATAAACAAGTTTGATAATATAGAAGATATAATAGAATATTGTGTTTGTAGTTCATATATACCATTTGTATCTGGAAAAAATATGTGTAAAAAATATAAAGAGTTTTATTATATAGATGGTGATATTTTTAAAAATAAAAAAAACATAAATACACCAAAACCAACAATAAATATTCATAAAAAAATGTGGGGGCGTAAATTTAATATATCTAATAGTATTTATAGCGATTATAATACATCGGAAAAATTATTTAAATATGGTTGGGAAGATACTGAAAAAAACATAGATGAAATTAAAAGATTAATTAAATAATAATTGCATTATATATAAGTTTGATTTATAGTATTTATATTTTTTTCCATACTTCAAAAAAGTTATTATAACAACATCCCCATCCACCTGCTTCTGAATATACTACATTAAACCCTTTATTTTTTAATACATTATCAATATATATTTTATGAGCTATATTATAATAATCGTTTTCCATAATAATTAAATTAATATTATCTAAAACTTCAGGCATATCTTGTAATATATAGTAAAAAGCACCTTCACAGTCTAATACAAGTGTATCAAAAACAATATTATATTTATCATTTAATTCTTGCCAAGTTATTGTATTTACAATTTTATACCCTGGAAGTAATTCATCACTTGGAATAGTATCCCAAGCTTTTTGAATTAATTTTTTTTTAGATAATGCTGATTCTTCAATTATAAATGACATATTATTAATATCTCTATTATGTTTTAATTGATTTGCAATATCTGAATCAGATTCAAGTGTTACAAAATTATTTGTTTTTAAAATATCAGCAATTACAATAGTATTTCTACCAATATTGCCACCAATTTCTAATACTTTTTCATTTCCTGTTAAATATTTAATAGCCATTTTTTGCTCAGGTACTTCTTCGTTAAAAGAACCATAATCGAGTCTATATTTATTATGTATAACATGTAGTTTATAATCAATATTATCAGATTTTTCTATTACATTATTTGTAATAGTATTAATTTCAATTTCTACTAAATTGTTATATTTTGTTTCCATACCATTAATTTCAATAAATATAGATTTTAATACACCAACTATTTTATCAGTAAAATAATATGATCTATTAGTATCACCAGATGGAATTGTAATAATGTTATTTTTCTTTAATAATCTATGGCATGTTTCAGTTACATCATATTTATTATTTTCAATACCATAAAAAATTTTCATATTTATATAATATATATATATATTTATTTATTCAAACTATATATGTATATATAGTTTATTGTAAGAACAATCTATTTGCTTTTTCAAAAGCTCTTTCTGCCATTATATCATTCTTTTTAACTCTTTCAAGGCGATTGAATTCATCTTGTTCTTCTTTTAATGTTTTTTGTTCTATATATCTTTTTTCTTTACTTGATAATTCTTTTTTAACTTTATTATCTCTATATCTCTCATAATCTTTTACACTTTTAAATTCCTTACGGTTTTTAATAAGGTCTTCGTCAACAAAACGATTACCATCATAAGCACGCATATAATCAGTATATGCAAGTGTTCTTTGTTCAACAGAACTACTATAATCATCTGGTCTTTTTCCTCCTAATTCGGTAAATTGCATGGATTTAGCAAGAACTAGTGGTTCAGGTTCTTTATATTTTACTATTGAAGCTTTAGCAACAGGAACATTTTTATTAAATACTTCATTAAATGTATTATTATCTACTTTATCTTTTGAAAAAAGCCTATCTATTTTAATATCATCACGTATCTTAGAAGATTTTTCCATTATATTACCATATCCAAAATCGTTTTCATCATCATCTATTTTACATTTTTCAAATGTTTTATTAAACATATCGTTTGTAATTTTTCTATTTCCTTGAATAATATCTTTCAATCTACTTTCTGTATCATGAGAATTATAATATTGTTTAGACTGTTGTTTGAGTTCGTTATGTTGTCTATCACTTTCCCTATTTTTATATTCAACAGCCAATTTTTTAAAACAGGTTGTTACAATATTAAAAAGTTGATTATCTCCACCGTTTTTATCAGGGTGCGTTGATAATGCTAGTTCTTTATAAGAATCTTTTAATTCATCCCAAGTAAAATTTTTAGAAAGATTAAAAACTTCATATGGATTAATATTTTTAATATCAACATTAGTAAGGTCTATTTTTTTTCCACTTTGTTTCATAGCAGTATAATATTGTTGATATGTATACTGTCTTGATGATGAATTACCCATTTATTTACTATATAATAAATGTTTAAATTTTATTATACGGTACGCATATAAAGGATAATTTATTATTATTTAATAAGATGAGTAAAACATTAGTATTATATGTGTTTCATATTTATAATAATAGAGTGAAAAATTTTATAAATAATTCTATTTTTAAAGATGATAATATAGATTTTATAATTATATGTAATAATAAAGAAATTGATTTTAGTGCACCTGATTATGTAAAGATTATTAAAAGAGATAATATAGGATATGATTTTGGTGCTTGGAGTCACGGATTATTAGATGAAAATCTATATGTAAATTATGATAAATTTATATTTGTCAATTCATCAGTATCAGGTCCATATTTAAAAGATAATAGTATAAAATGGACAGATATATATCTAAATGGTTTACAGAATAATGTTAAATTATTCGGAAGTACAATTAATTCATATTATTATGGTATATTAAATCCACATGTACAAACATATATTTTTTCTATGGATAAAGAGATATTAAAATATTTAATAGATATCAATATATTTAGTATAACAGAATATAGTACATCATTTTATGATACAATAAGGGATAAAGAAGTAGGTATGTCAAAAGAAATTCTTAAAAAAGGTTGGAATATAGGTTCTTTATTAAAACAATACAAAGATGTAGATTTTACAAAAAATATATCAAATGTAAAATTATATGATGATATAATGTATCCGCAATTTAGAACAACATTATGGAGTGAATATGAATTAGTTTTTATAAAAGGAAATAGAATGGGTATGTAATATATTATTTTTAGTGATATAAATATATCTTAAGATATAATTAACAATGAATGAAAAAAAATATAATAATATTAGGTGGAGATATTATAGGATTATATATTGGTATTAAATGTATTGATATGGGATATAATGTTACTATAATAGAAAAAAAGAAAACATTTGGTAATATTAAAAATAATAATTATACATTTTTTAATAAAAATCATGTTATATATATAAATTTATTAAAAAGATTTAATATAAAATATAGTAAATATAATAACGAAAAGAATAGTAAATTAATATCAATATACCATTTAATAATTAATAAAAGTAAATTAATACCTAAAAAAATACTATTATCTTTATCTTTTAATAGTTTATGTGAAAAAATCTTATCTAAACAAAGTCTAAAAGAATTTAAAGAATATACTAATAATTTGTCAACATTATTTGATTCTATTAATTCAATAGATTTTATAGAATTTTTTATATACGAATTGATAAATGATAATACATATAAGATTGAAAATGATATTGAAATACTTATTAATAGAATGACAGAATATTTATCTAATAAAGGAGCATTATTAATAAATAATACAAACATTAAAAACTTTAAATATATTAATAAAAAATTTATATTAAATAATATTATATATACAAGTGATATATTAATATCTACATTATCTAAAAAAAATTTACTTAAATTTACATTTTGGAATCAAGAACAATTTAATATACTTAATACTGTTTCTGTTTATAATTTAAATATTATTGATATATTTAAAAATATGAATATTATTAATAAAGATTATATTGATATAAATGAAAAAAACGACATGAAAATAAGAGAAAATATATTAATTGAGCTACATATTATTTATCCTATAAATAAAAATAAAAATAATAATATATATTTATGGAATTTAGGTGTAAATAATATAATTATAAGAGAAAAAATAAAAGGTTTATATAATCCGTACTTTTTTATTTGTGGAAACTCATATTCAAAAAACAGTTTTTTTTTAAATTTTGGATTAGAAACATTTGATAATAATTTATATTCTGTAAATAATTATTATAATTTATAGATTAAATAGAAATTTTCTTTAATGAAGCATCACCATATCCTTCTTTATTTCTATTAGTAATACCAAAATCTTCTAAACTTTCTATGATATCACTATAAACTTGTTTTTTTATAATCATTTGACAACAACAGAATGGTAATATAATATCATCTGATGTTTCATTAATTTTTGTCAAGGCAACAAAAATATTGCCTCTATAACTTTGATCAATAATACCAATACTATTGGCTAACATATACCCAGATTTACTAAGAGAACTACGGGGAACAATTTCAACATAATAACCATTAGGTATATTCAATTTAATACCTGTATCATATAATGTAGTTTTTTCATTAAATTTTTTAGATTCTTTAATTATTGTAATATCATAACCTGCATCACTCATTCTATTTTTTGAAGGAATTATAGCATTAATATCAGTCTTAAAAACTTTTATTGTACTATCATTATTATGTGTCCCTTTAATAATATTATTATACCATTTATATAGATTAGTATTTGTATATATATTATTTTTATATAATATTCCCAGTAAATCAATAATGTTGACATTATTATAAATTATATTAATTAAATTGAATACTTGTTTTTTTTCATAAGGAATATTAAATAAATTTTTAAGTATCTCAGTATTTTTATCTAAATAAAATGTAATATTTAAATCATAATTATTATTATCATTCAAAATATTAGAATTATTTTCAATATATGCTTTAATAAAAGCATATTTTATATTATTATCATTATAACTATTAATAAAATATGTAATATCAATATAATAAATAGAAGAGAATATTGAAACATTTATTAAATTTTTAATATCACTAATAATATTTTCAGAAGTAATAGTAAGATTTAAGATATTATCATTAATATAAATACATTCTCCAATATTGCTAAAATGTTTATAGATAAAATCTATATTAGAGTTATCAATAATAATTTCAACAACTAATTTATTATTATCATGTGATTTTATATTGAATACAATAAGACCTAGAATATAAGCTTTAATAGGCTCATCTATAATATTAAAATATTTGTCATCTATCATTATTTATTAATTTATAAATATTATTAATAAATTATTATATTATATATTTATATCATTTTTTTCTATTTATAAACAATCTGTTTAGTACTGTTATCATCTTTATTATTTTGTTGTATAGATTGTGCTATTGTCGGTCTATATATTTGATCATTTTTTACTTGTGGGAAATAATTTAATATGTGTTCTATACCATCAGTATTATTTAATTCTTTTGAAGTCTTATTGGTGACAAAATTATCTTCTAATTCACCTGATTTTATTAAATCTTTTCTAATATCGTTATAAAGTGATATAGATAAATCGTCTATTCTCTTAATTACATTCACTTCTTTTGTATTCCATCCTTTAGAAATATTTTTTTTATGACTATAAATAACAGATATTGCCATACCCCATAATAATCCTAGACGCTTTTGCTTATCTTTTTTTTTATAATTATTTTTATAAAGCCAATACCCATCGTCTATAAATGATTCATTATATAATATTGCAAATACTCCCCATATAAACCATGCATTATCATTATCTAAATTGTTAAATTTTGTATCAAATTTTAATTTTGTTCTTAAAATATAATCTAGTATATTTCTTAACATATTTGAAATATCTGTTAATTTATTTCCATCATCATGTGAAATATTATCAACTGTTTTAATATAATATATTAATACAGATATTATTCTTATAGAAGAATGATAATTTTCGTTATCATGAGGTGGTATAATGTCATCGAAACGCATTAAACCATTATTTGATAATTTCATACTAGATTGTTGAAAAATAGGTGTTACTTTATCTTTTAATGATTTTAGTGTCATAGAACCACATTTAGTAATTGGATTTTTTAAATTAATATCACATAATATACACATTTTGGTAATAACATTATAAACATCTTTGATAATAATTGTATCGTTTTCTAAAAGTATCTTAGTATTATTTAATAAATCGTTCCATTTTTTAACATCATAAATAGATACAAAAGAACCTATATAACTGCAAACATTTATTAAAGTATTTTCTAAAATTTCAATATTATTAATATCTTTTAATAGGAATTTTGTAGTTATAACTATACTTTCTTTAACATCACCATTTATAATAGATGAATAAAGTTCTTCACATTTATTCATCTTTCTTTAATATATTAAAATGTTATATGTAATATTATTTATATGCGTTCATTAATATATAAGAATATAATTAATAAATTATTTAAATGTTAAAAGATATCTTATTATCTATTATATCAAATAAAAAAGGTGTTGAAATAGGAGGACCATCACATAGTTCAGCATTAGATATTTATCAAAATGCTGAAATTATAGATAATGTTATATTTAATAAAAATACTGTATGGAGTAATCATACAGAAAAATATAATTATTATGCTAATAAATCTGGTAAAGTCATTATAAATGATGCTGTTGATATATTTTCAATAATGGATGAAACTTATGATTTTTGTTTTTCATCCCATTGTTTAGAACATATTGCTAATCCATTAAAAGCTATTTCCGAATGGCTTAGAATTATAAAAAAAGAAGGATATTGTATTATAATTGTACCAGAAAAATCTCTATGTTTTGATCATAATAGAGATTTGTCAAATTTTGAAACCTTATTAACACAATATAATAATAATGTTTCTGAAAAAGATCTTTCTACATTACCTGAAATTTTATTAAAACATGACTTATCTATGGATATTCCTGCGGGTAATTTTGAACAATTTACAAAAAGAAGTTTAGATAATTATAATAATAGATGTCTTCATCATTACGTATATAGTCCTAAATTATTATCACAAATTGCTGAATATTTCAATTGTGATATTATATATACAGAAACAATTTATATTGACATATGGTTTATAATGAAAAAAAGATTTTAATATGTTTATAATATAATTATAAATACTTATAAATACTTATAAAATATTATATTGTCATTGTATAACATTATAAAATATATATTGTAATGTTAGTATTAAACCGTATTAAATATAATGCTGATACAAATTATGACATTTATGAAAAAAAAAGTATTATAATGATAATAATTCTAATTTAACTAATCATATATTATACGCTTTTTTAATAAATGATCATAAAAAAATATTTACAAACGACGAACAAGTATTATTTAAAAAATATATAAAAAATCTTTATATTGAATATTATAATTTTTATATAAAAAATATTATCAATTATGGTAAAGAATATATAATAAAAAAAGATGATATATATGATTATATAAATAGTAATAAATCTAATTATTTTATAAATAAGAGATATTTTGAAAAATATATAGTATCATATAGTGTATTAAATATAAGTATTTTACTTTGGTTAAATAATATTTTTATTCAAATAGATACTATACCAATATTTAGTTATTTTACTATAACAAAATATAGAGTTTATATTTTTTTATCTAAAATGTTAGATTATATTATTAGTAAAAATATGGATAGTATTATTCTATATATAGTAAATGGTCATATGTCTTAATTGGTGAAAATTAATTCTTTGTTTTTTATGATATAATCATTATATTTATTTATAGTTTTATAGCATTTTATGATAGTAACTTCAGATACTTTGCATACTTCTGAAAATTGTTTTTTTGTATATCCCAGGTCATATAATGTAGAATAGTAATATAAAATTCCTGCTGCTGATGATGTAGGCGAATTATCACTCATTATTTCATTTTTTTCAATAAATATAACAAGTTGTTTGCAATTCTCAATATCTTTAATAGATATATTAAGATTGTTAGCAAATTGTGATATAAAATCGATTGGTCCCGGAGATGAAACGTTAATTTGTAAAAGTGTTTGAAAACGCGAATTTCCCTTATTAAGAATTACAGGACTAATATTAAACATAGATGCAATATCCTTAGAACTTCTTGGAATTTTATTTAGAAGACATGCATGATAAATACAAGAAGCAATTAAACCTTCTTTATTGTCTCCACGAGATATTTTTTTCTCTGAAGCTCTTTTATAAAGAACTTTTGCATCATCAATAACTTTTTGAGGTATACCATTATTGATAGTATTTGATGTAAGTTTATCAAAAACGTTCCAAAGCGTTCTTTCATCATATGGCATACTGTTCCACATTTGAAACATACGTATTCTTCTAATATCAATATTATCTCTATAGCTACCGCCTATCATAGAACCCATAGAAGATTTAGGTAGTAAATTATTTGTTGGCAATCCACAACGAGCAGGGTCACCATCTCTATTATCTTCACTCCCATAATAACGCCATTCAGCAGTATTATCGATTACTTTACCAAGTATAGCACTACAATTACCACATATCTGCATACTATCTTCAATTGTTATCTTATTACTACCGCAACTACATTTAATCTTTTCTTCTTCTATTTTTTCTTCTATTGTAAGTTCGCCTTTTATTTCATCAAACATATTCCATAATTCATCATCCATGTTTGATACAAATAATAAAAATAAAATAAAAACATCATTTTTTACACAATATACAGTATAAATTTTTTTTGTTTGTTTTAATTTGAATAAATCTTAAATAATACTAAAATAAGATTTAAAAGATTTTCTGGTGTAATAACATCAATTTCTTCATTCTTAATTTTTTTATTATTATCAAGATGAATATTTATAATATCATTTTTACTGTATATTCTAATATTTTTTATTCCTGTTGTATTTATATAAATATTATCTAATGAAATAGATGATATATTTTTAATATTGTTATCATATATAACAGTATTTTTAATTGTTTTTTTTAATTGTTTATTATTTATAATAGGGATACTAGTATTTACACAACTATTTTCTATAACATCGTTTATAAACTGTAGTTCTCTATTTTTTACAATATTTTTTTTATATCTTAAAATAGTTACTAAAGACCTTTTTGGTATAATATTATATACATTTTTTATATAAGAATCTGTAATACTAGATAATAATAATATTATAAAGAATTTAAATGTCATTTGCATAATAACTACTTAATATATAAACATCATTTTTTATTTGTTTATTATATTATTATATACCATAAATTTATTATAAATATATCTATCAATCGAATTATTACTAACAAATAAATTTAATAGAGAATCTGATGACAAAGACCTATTTTTTATTCCAAAATTTTTTTTATTTGTTACTAATTTATTATTATTTACTAATTCAATATCAAATATATCTGATAATGATGTAGAAAATTTTTTATTATAATTATACGAACTAGATATTTTATCAAAGGGAAGTATTATTCTTTCATATAATAAATCATCAGAAGAATGAGATTTATTATATTTTTTAATTATAAGAATAGGGTTATTAGTATCACAATTTAATGTTATTTTTTTAATAATATCTTTATTTTGTTCTAATAAAATATTATTATTTTTCATAATAAATATTAAATATAAAAATAAAATGTTTATGTCATTTTTTAATGCATTCCAATATGTCTTTTGATTGATTCAACATCTCTTTTAAGAGATCTTAGTTCATTTACTATAGATTTTTGTGATACGTCACCTGTAAATTCTTTTTTATTCTGCATTCTATTCTGCATTCTATTCTGCATTCTATTCTGCATTTTTTCTTCTCTTTCTTTTCTTACTTGTCTAAAAGATGAAATATCATCAGATGATACATTATATTCGTTACAATAATATGATTCTGTATTATCTCCGTTGTCAATTTTTTTACAAATAATAGTAAAAAGACGAGTACGAATACTTCCTTCTGTTCTTTGAAGTTGAAGGGCAACATCTGCCATAGATTTTCCCGATGATAGACTATCAAGAATTGTTGTCTCTTCTTCTGGTGACCATTTTAGTCCTGCTCTTGCAGTTTCTACTACTTCTCTTTGAAGTTTGAGCTTCTCTTGGAATTTAGACATTATTTATATAATGTGATTGTGATGTGTTGGATTATATATTATATATATATAATTCTTATATATATTTTATATTTCAAACTTTATATATTTTCAAAACTTTTTACAAAATAAAAAATTTTTATTGTAAATAATTTTGAAAAAAATATTTCCCCTCTCTCCCAAATCTAGCAAATTTTATGGTAAGACCAACTAGCAAATATTTTAATATTTTTAAACCATATCATGCTATTAATTAGCACGTAATATTATTTTAATTATTTTTATATTGTTTTACCATATTGTGTGTATAATATAATAATCAATATATACATGAAATATAATAATTTAATAAAAATACATTCATTTTGTAATAATTTAATAAAAATACATTCATTTTAATAAAATAATTCATTCATTTTAATAAAAATACATTCATTTTAATAAAATAATTCATTCATTTTAATAAAAATACATTCATTATATTTCTTATGATAATGATGCAATAATAATATTTTATATTAAAAAATATATACCACTATTAAAATATAATAAAAATTATTCCGAATTTAACAGATTTTTTAAATGTTTTAATGTTTTAGTTGATTATAATTTAGATTTAGAAATATTAAATGAAATTGATAAAGAGGATTTAAGACTTTTCAATAATTGTATGAAAAGAATAACATGTTCTATATTAGATTCTTCAAAATAATTTGTCTAGTTCTTTAATATCAATTATTTTGACACCAAGTTCTAGTGCTTTTTTAACTTTTGTATTATCAGTATCTTTATTAGCTACAATAAGATAATTTAGATTTTTACTAATAGATGATTTAATTATCCCTCCTAAATCAGTAATAGTTTTTTCATGTTCTTTACTTCTAAATCCTGTGAAAAGAAATCCTTTTCCATTTATATTAGTATTTATAGTTTTAGATACAATTTTATCTTCAATTACATCGTTAGGACTATTGCATTTAATATTAAGGTCGTCGTAAAATTCATAAAATTTTGGCAAATTATCTATGAAAAGTTTAGCAGATATTTCTGCAATACCATCAGTAGATATTAAATCAGATATGGTAAGCTTTAACGATTTTTGTCTGCTATCTTTATCAAAATTTAACAAATAAGGAAATTTATCAGTAATCATTTTAAGTTTTTTTTCACCATAACCACGACCAAAAACATTACTTGCATCCATTAGATTTAAACAATCTATACTATTAATTTTTGATAAACCATTTAATACATTATTAGCACTTTTTTCTTTGAAACCATTTATTTTTATAATATCTTCGTATTTAATATTAAATATTTTTTTAATAGTATCGAATCCGGCATCATATAGCTTTGTAATAATTCCAGGTCCTACTCCTTGAATATCAAGAGCTTTCATAAAATATATAAATTCTTTAATATCATGTTCACGATTCTTTTCATCAGATGAAAGCATTATATCAACATTTGTATCATTCCATATATAAGGAATATTAGGCATATCTGATACACCTGATGCAGACGGTGTCAATACTTCTAGAATATGTGGTATTACATCACCTGAACGTATTACAATAATTCTTGAACCCGCACCTAATTTGTTTTTGGTAATGAAAGAAGCATTAAATCCAGAAGCCTGTTTAATTTTAACACCATTTAAATCTATTTCATTAAATCTTACAATAGGTTTAATATACTTATCTTTTGATACATTCCATAAAATATCTGTAACAATTACTTCGACCTGTTCGTGAGTATGAATAGACTTGAAAGCAAAAGAATTTTCGGGATTCTTATCTTTTACAATATTATGAATAGCATCGTCGCTAATAACAATACCATCAATATCATAAGGACTATTCACTCTCATTTTTTTAAGATGCCCTGATAATACATCTAGATTTATACTATTTTCAATAACATATTCTACAACATTAAAACCAATTTGTTTCATATATTTCAGACCATCAATAGTGTTGATTTTAGGATTTATTAAAGAATATGCTACAAATTCAATATTATTCATAATTTTTTTATTAATAATTTTGCTATTAATTGCACCAGATACTACATTTCTAGCATTTGCTCCTAAATCTTTAATTTTTTCCCAGTTATTTCTTGAAATAATAAGTTCTCCGCGAAGTGCTACTTCCCCATTAATATTTTTAAGATTTTTAGGAATTCCTTTCACATAATCTATAAGATGAGATATATTTTGCCCTTCTGTACCATTTCCTCTTGTGTAAATCATTACTTCACCATTAGCTTTATACTGAATTAAACAAGAAACTCCATCAAGTTTATGAGATATGATATAAGGAGCTTTATATTTTTTAGAATATTTAGTAATTTCTTCTTGATTATCTTTTATCTTGTTTTGAGACCCCATGTAATAAGGTAATAATACTTTATTTTTTTCATCAGCTCCTATGCGTTTTAAGTATTTGTCTTTTGGATACTTATCTTTAATATAATCTTTTATAATGTCATATATATCATCTGGTATTAAGGTATTTCCTGTATTAAAGAAAGCGTCATCGCATTTAATAAGAAAATCTATAATGTCTTTTTTTTTACTTTTTTTAATAAATTCTAAAGGAGTTTTTATAATTGCTTCAATGTCCATATATTATTATATTAATATAATATAAATCATTTTTTATATATTAAGTAATTAAAAATAGTACATAATTTTATTTTTTTGAATTTTTTAGAAAGTTTAATATATTTTATAAATTTTTAAATTATGTACTATTTTATATTTACTATAACCATTTATTTAAATAATATCTAACACCTATTGTTCGCCCTTTATTTTCATCTATATTATTATTCATGATATCTATATAAATATCATAAATATTTTCATTATATAATGAAATATATATTAAATATGTAAATATAAACAATATTGTAAACAATATATCAATAGCTGTAATATTTATTTTTTTCATATAATATAAACCGTAAATCATTAATAACTTAATAAATAACACAATAATATTAAAATTTATATTATTATATTTATTGTAATAAAATAATATAAGTATTAATATTATTTGAAATAAAACTGCCAGTAATATTAGAATAATAGGATTATATTTTGCAATATTTAAATAATATAATAGAAAATATATAATTATCCATATTGATAATATTTTATCATTTGATATATATATATTATCATTTGATATATATATATTATCATTTGTTTTGTAATTAAAAAATTCTTCTTTAGCAATTTTATAAGGATTTATAGGATTATTAATATCTTCTTTTTTTGATTTACTTCCTCCTCCTCCCATTTAATATATTAAAATATTAAAATATTACACCTATTATATAAAAAAAATGAATGTACGTTCTATAATATAGTATATTACGATATAATGTTTAGTTCAAATATTAAAACCTATTACAAAAAATATTATAATGATGATTGTATTAGCCTATCAGACGATGATAATGATATTAAAGACGTAGATTATAAACCAGATGAAGAATATGATTCTGAAGATTCCGAAGATTCTGATGAAGAATCAAAATATAAAAATCATCGCAAAGTATGGACAAAAGAAGATGACAAATATCTACTAAAACTATTTCTTCTAGAGTATGATTATGCTGATATTTCTTGCTATCTTGAAAGAACAGAAGATGCTGTAAAAGCTCGTGTAGTAAAAACTATTTTATGTAAGAAATATACTAAAAAAACATTAAATGATAATATGTATGCTCTTTGTAAGACATTTGATATTAAAAAGAATGATATGGTTAGATATATTACATATGCTATCCCATCATTTGAACTTAAAGAAACTACAAAAAATAGATTAGCTTTTATATAAAATATTATTATATAAATAATTTAAAAAAAACCTTAAATATTATTTTTTATTTTACACATATTATAAAAGTATAATACATATAAATATAATATCATATATATACTGATGGATAAATTAGAGATTATTCTAGATAATAGAGAACACTCTTTAATTACAGAAATTATTTCAAGAGATTTAGATAAATATAAAGAACAAATAAATATTAAGAAAGAGCAATTAGATTTAGCAGATATTCATGTAAAATATAAGAATTTTTTTTATGTATTTGAAAGAAAAACTCCTGCTGATCTAATATCATCTATTAAAGATGGTAGATATAAGGAACAAAAAAATAGATTACTATCTAATGTAAAATTAACAGATATCACATATATTATCGAAGGTGATTCGGTAGTAAGTAATAATAAATATAGTTCTAATATTTTACATGGTTCATATTTACATAGTATGTTTAGAGATAATATACGTATAGTTTATACAAAAAATACTTCCGAAACTGCATCATTTATTATGATATTATGTGGTAAGCTTCTAGATAATCCAGATAAATTTACTAAAAATATAGATTCAAATAAAGAAGAATTCTATACAGATTGTCTTAAATTAAAGAAAAAGAAAATAGCAAATATAGATGTAAATACTTGTTATATTATGCAACTATCACAAATACCTAATATATCTAATACAATTGCTAAAAATATTGCAGCTATATATCCAACATATAGAGAGCTAATATATGCTCTTGATAATATTGAATATGAAGACGAAGAAAGTAATAAAAAAGAAAGAATTGCTCTTTTAACATCTTTGCCAAAGATTGGTACAGAAAAAGCAATATCTATATTAAAATTCTTATCATACATATAACATATAAGAAAATAACACAATATATAATATGATATATTATGAAAAAGTTTGAATTGATAGAAGAAGAAAAGGATAGATTTATTGATTATATTAGTAAAAATTTTGAAAAACAAGATAAAATTGATAAAGGAATGATAGAACATTTTTTAATTAATGTTAAAAAAGAAAACAATATTTATAAAACTAATATTTATCCAGGATATGAAAAATACAAATGGTATTATGACGATGATGAATATATTATTGAATATAAAGAAACAACAAATACAGCGTTTAATTTAATTAAAAGCGAAGCAGTAAGTTGTAAAAAATTATATGTATACCATGATGATTATTCAAAAATTAAAAAATTTATTTCACATGTTTTTTCAAATGATAAAGAAGGTGATAATGATAAAATAACAATTTATTCAAGTCGTAGTAGTAAATATTCATCTTGGGAAAAACATGAAAGTATTGGTGTACAAACTATTGATAATATTTATATTGATAAAAAAATTAAAGAAGGTCTTATTTCTCGTATTGATAATTTCTTAGCATTAAAAGATAAATATCTAAAATATGGAAGGAATCATAAACTTAATCTTCTTCTTACAGGTGTTCCAGGTAGTGGTAAGACATGTCTATGTAAAGCACTTGCTAAAAAATATAATTATCCTGTTTATATTTTTAATTTTAGTAAATCTCTAACAGACGAATCATTTATTGAACTTACGAATGATATTAAAGAGAATTCAATTGTTTTATTTGAAGATATTGATTCTTATTTCAAAGATAGGACTTCGCTAGATATTAACATCAGTTTCAGTTGTCTTATTAATATTTTAGATGGCTTTATTTCTAAATCTGGCGCAGGTATTATTACGATATTAACAGCAAATAACCCAGATAGATTAGACCCTGCGCTAATTAGACCAGGAAGAATTGATAAAATTATTAAATTTGATTATCCAAATAAAGAAGAAATTAAAGAGGCTTTTATATCTCTTATTCCTTCTAGAGATGATAATGATTTTGAAGAATTCTATGAAAAAATTCAAAAAATCAAATGTAATATGTCAGGATTTGTAGATTATCTATTTAGAAACCCCGACACTTATTTAGAAAATATTGACGAGTTAATTAAACAAACAAAGATAATGGATGACATTATTAATGATAATAGTTATAAACTATATAATTAATTATATAAATATAATATTGTATATATTATATATATTATATATTGTATTTATATTATATGAATACTGAGGAACAATATATAAAAAATAAAATAACAGAATTTGTTTCTAATAAAATAAATAAATATAATATTTATGATGAACCTTTTTATATTATAAATATTAAAGATATTATTAAACAATATAATGAATGGACATTAAAATTGCCTAAAATTAAACCTTATTATGCTGTAAAATGCAATAATAATCCTAAAATTATTAAAATCCTAAATATATTAGGATGTAATTTTGATTGTGCTTCTAAAAACGAGATTGATATAATAAATAATATTACAGATAAAACCAATAATATTATATACGCCCATCCATGTAAAATGATATCACATTTAATACATGCTAAAAAAAATAATGTAAAATTAATGACTTTTGATTGTGTTGAGGAACTTTATAAAATTAAAGAACATTTTGAAGAAGCTGAATTATTATTAAGATTATCTGTTGATGATTCAAATAGTTTATGTAAATTTAATTCTAAATTTGGATGTAAAATAGAAAATGTAAATACAATTTTTCATAATATAGTAACTTTAGGTCTTAATTTAGTAGGTTTTAGTTTTCACGTAGGAAGCGGATGTAAAGATTCTAAAAGTTATTATAGTGCTTTAAAAATATGCAAAGAAGCATATATTAATGCTTTAAAATGGAATATTAAACCTAAAATAATAGATATTGGAGGAGGATTTCCAGGAAAAGATGAAAGTATGTCATTTGATGAAATTGTTTACAGTATAAATTCTGGAATAAATGCTTATTTTAATGATATTGAAATTAATTATATTGCAGAACCAGGTAGATATTTTGTAGAAAATTCACATACACTAGTATTATCAATTGTTGCTAAAAAAAAAGAAGAAGATGTAATAAAATATTATTTAAATGATGGTATATATGGGTCATTTAATTGTATTCATTATGACCATCAGAAACCCAAATTAATAGCATTTAATACTTGTGATAATAATAGTAAAAAATATAATAGCACATTTTTTGGTCCGACATGCGATAGTATGGATGTAATATACAAAGATATTGAATTTCAAGAACTAGAAATAGGTGATATATTATATGTTAAAAATTTTGGAGCATATACTATATCACCATCTACAATTTTTAATGGTTATAATGTTATTACAAATGAATATATATATATATAAATTGAAAATATTAATATTGTAAAAAATATTCATAATATGATAATAATTTATGATTTTTAATAGGATTTATACAATTTGTATTATTTAATAAATAAAAAATTCTTTTATACCATTTTATATTTTCTATATATACAATCTCTTTATTTTTACAAATTTTATTATAATTAGCAATATGAAGATATTTATAATTAAGTGGAATCATTCCAATAATATCATTATAAAAACAATAATTATAATGATTTTTAACAACTTTATTAAAAAAAAATTTGAAATTTTTATTACCAACACGGGGACAACCAAAAACATAACAATTAACAACCTTATTATAATAACTATTAGCTATTAAAGAACTAGCAATTGTTGCTATACCTCCTCCTAAACTATGACCTAAAACATTTATAATATCAATATTATATTTATAGAAATCTATATAATCTATTATTTTTTTATATATTGAAAAATATTGTTTATAAAATCCGGAATGAACTTTTATAGTAGGATTAATAATATTTTCAAAACACATTTGCATATCAATTAATACATCTTTAAAAGAAGATGTTCCTCTAAAAACTATATATAAAATATTTTTATATTTAAAAATATATAAATTAACATCGGTATCAGTATTAAAAAAATATTTTCTATTTTTAACAATATCAATAATAGAATTATATTTAGGGTCTCTTAAAACATAATTTATGTCTTGTGGTTCAGAATAAGATAATTCACATAATAATATATTTTTAATTATATCTTCTTTCATTTTACTATACTATAAATTTAAATTTATCTTTTAATAATAATATATCTTCGTATTTTTTAAGTAAGTTAATATCTTTAAAGATACCAACATCGTTAGTAACCATCGCATTTACAACAAGATTATTATTATTATCGTTACATTTAATGAAATTTAAATATTTCACATATGCCATATTATAATCTTTAATAAAAGCCTTATTATTTATTTTGATATCATAAAGCTTGTCCTTATCATATTCAAGAATATTTAATATAATATTTTTTATTTCTTGTTCTTTATTTTGAACGTTCTCATTTTTATATGTCCATACCTTTTTATTATTAATAGTTATATGTGCTTCACCTGTGATAAGACCTGATTTAGCATTTTTTGTAACTTTTATATTAGCTTGAACCCTATTTGATTCTTCATTTGTTTTTTTAGTATCAGATTTAATAACAACATCTTCCTTAATAGCAACTTTAGCAGCTTTTGATGTTGTAGTAAGACCTTCAGGTTTAATATCAATATCTTCAATAATATCGTTAGCTTTAGTAGCTTTAGTAGCTTTGACAGCTTTAGTAGCTTTAGCAGCTTTAGTAGCTTTGACAGCTTTAGTAGCTTTGACAGCTTTGGGTTTAGCATCGACGTCATCCGGATTTATTTTTTTAATAACTGATGTAGTTCTAGTTTTTTTAACTTTTGGTTCTGATAATTTATTAATATATTCATCAAATAATAATTCTTTTACCATATTTAATTTTAAATTATCAATACGATGCTTTCTTTTAACATCATCTTGATATATTGGTTTGGCTTTTAGTTCTTCACTTAATTCAGACCAATATTCATATGGTTTATCATAACCAGGTAGTTCATCTAAACAAAGAGCATACAATTGTAAAATAGGTTTCATAATTTGATTTGTGATATAATGAAGGTAATCTGGTGTAATATTGTTTTCTTTAATATAATCAGGACTTTCAATTCTTTCTCCTTGAAGACAGTCTTTATTATCAACTTTGATATATACAAAAGGTACACGATCATTTACAGCAGGGCGATTACCAGGATCTCTTGAACCAATTCTATCTGCTAATACTTTGTGAGCAATTTTCGTCGGATCTTTATAAAAACCTCTTAAACTTTTAGAAATTACTAAATCATCAATATTTGTTTTACCATTTACTAGGTCGTCTAATTCATCTTTTAAATATTCAATAGATTCCTGTAGGTCTTGTTTATTTAAAAGGATATCAATAATTCCGCCATAAATTTTTTTAACAATTTGTGCATTATCACGGCGTTTTAATACAATACCCATAGACTTTTGTTTGAATTTGTCAACACTATTTTCATATAAATTACCTACATACCTTTTCTTACTGAAAATGATGAAAGGATATAAAGACTTTTCATAATTTAATTTTTGCGGTTTAGGCATAATACTGACAATATTTTTCTCAACATGTTTACCAATATCAATAGCGTATTTAAGAGCGTCTTTTCCATATACTTCGTTACCTGATTCGTCTTTTAGAGGAAACTTACAGAATATAGAATCCGTGTCCCCGTATATTACTTCCGCATTATATTTTGTCTCAACATAATTTTTAGCTAACATAATCATCTCACGACCAGTTGCGGTAGTACAGGCAGCAATTTCTTTAAGATAAATAGGAGATGTTCTTGCTCCAATCTGACCATATAAAGAGTTGGCAGTAATTTTATAAGCTATTTGAACAGCATCAAACACATCTTGTTCAAACGGATTATATGTAGAATTAATCGATACTATATCTTTTCTATGTATCTTAATTTTATTTCCGACATCATTTATTTCAACACTATCATCTGATTCTGATAGTAATCCAGATGCAGATATAACTTTATTATTTTTTCTATATGTTACTGTCTTATATTCAATCTTATTTCTAGTATTTTTACGTTCTACAAGAAGCATATTAAGAATCTCGGCAATAATTCCTTTTTTACCATCTTTATATTGAGCAAATATACATTCTTTGACACCAGTTTTCTTTTTTTTGTCTCCTAGACCTTCATATATGTCATATTCTACTTTCATATAATCAATATTAGGGTCATCAACCATGTATTTTTTATCTAATACATAACAATCATGAGATAAATTACGAGCAATCATAGAAGATGGATATAGAGAACCATAATCAAATACTACAATAGGGTCATTTAGATAAATACCTTCTTTAGGGTCTAGAACAACAGCTCCTTCATAACCATCATCGTCTACGTAACGATTTTCATTAAATGATTTAATAACAGGAATAAGTAAGTCTTTGTCCATACATTTTTTAGCAATTAGTGAAAAGATTTTGATACCTTGTCCTCTTCTAAATAAGTAGTTAAGAGGAACAAGACAAACATTTCCCATACCAATATTATTTTCTAGAATTTTGAGCTTATGAATAAGACGATTAATTAGAATACAATCCTGAATACAATATTCAGCAATTTCACATCTGTCAGCAGCATTACCTTTGAATTTTTTAAAGATTTCATTAGGTTTTAAATCATTCTTTTTATCACCTAGGAAAATTGATGCAACATTATCGAGTTTATAGCTATCAAGTTTTTGCTCTCTTTGCATAACTTTAAATAAATCAATAAGAACTGTTCCATCCATATCAAAATATTTAAGAATATTTTCACCCATAGCAGATGATGAAAGTTCTTGTTTAATTAGACCGCATTTTTTTGTAATAATACGACCTAATCCAATAGAAAATTGTTCTATAATATCACATTCAATAGCTCTATTCCAGATATATTCCATATCAAAACCAAATATATTGTAACCAGTTACAACGTCCGAATTAAGATTATTCATTAATTCTTTCCAAGCCATTATAAGTTGTTTTTCTGTTTTACAAACTACGACATCACAATCTTTGATAGGGTTACAAGTATTTAAAGTAATTATGTTTTTATAAATAATATTATCAGAACCATACCGGTGAACAGTTGTTCCAATTTGAATAATTTCATCGCCTTTTAATTTTGGAAGTTTTTTATCAAAAATTTCTGTTAATTTATCTTCTTCAACAGTAAACTCTTTATTTGTAACTCTTTTAGTTCCTGCTTCTTCATCACTATCGTCTTCATTACTTGAACTCATTTTAGAAATTTTATCTAAAATTGTTATAATTGTTGGAATTACATTCTCAAATAGCTTAGGAATAGTTTTAATATAATCATTCGTAACAGCTTTTTTGGGATAAATTCTATTAATTTTTAAATCTGTATCTTCGTCAATAATTACATCATTTGTAAATATATTTTGAATCCAATTAATAATAAAATCTTTATCATATTCATATCCTGCTTTGGCAACCATTACAAAATCTTGAGCTAATTTTTTGTAATTTTTAATAGGCATAGGGAAGTCACCATGGCTACTAGTACATTCAATATCAAAAGATGTAATTAAAAGAGGAGCAATTCTATTAATTTCAATAGGATTGATATCCTTAGCATTTACGCGAACATTATAATTGCAACGAGATACTAAATCATCTGAAATAACATATTTATCAATACTAACCCATCCACAAGGTTTAATATCTTGAATGTGCATATATTTTAGGGAGGGGTCAATATTACTTTCATAAAGTTTATAACCTTCTTTTTCACGACTATTAAAATAGTACTTTAAACTGTTATATAAAACTAGAGATTTAACAGATACCTTGATAAATCTAAATACCTTATTGTTTGTAAAACCCCAAAAATCTTTTTTATGAACTACAGAAAGAGATTTAAAATGCTTTGAAAGGGCTTTTGAAACAATTTTTTTATTATATTTATTACCATTAAAAGATGCTTCATAATACCCGTCAATAATAGTATTATTTAAAGCTGCTACTGATGATGAAAACTGAGATTCTGAATATTTTTCCCAAGATTCAGGTGGTTTTACATAAAAATAAGGTTCATATTTAACTGTATTAACACAAACTGTAGCACCATTATCACAAACACCATAAATAACGATCGAATATAAGTCGTTTTCTTCTGGTTTTTCTCTAAATTTGTCTGTTTCTGGTATATAAATATCTGTTATTTGAAACTGTAATGGAATATTAGCAGATGAAGGAGGTAAAGGGTCGTATTCTTTTCTAGGAAAATCCATTATTCTATATATAGTTATATAATTCTATTTGTTAAATATAAATTTGTCAATTTTTATTTTTATTTAAGATTATATAAAAGAAGTATGCAAATACAAATAGAATATATTTTAATTTTATTTATAGCATGTGGAGCTTTATATTATTATATAAATAAAGATTATTATGAAGGATTAACAAATATTAAAAGTAGTATTGATAATCGCGAATATATTGTTCAAGAAAGACACGACTCAAAAGATGCCGCTGATTTAATAGCAAAAATAAGGGAAAAATTAGAAATTATTGTAAAACATTTAATAAAAATAACACCAGATGACGATTATAGAGTAGCTATGTTAAAAGAAAACTTTCGTCCTGATAAACTTAAAGAAGGTGTAGATAAACCAGGATATACAAGTTATTCTATTAATAAAGGAGAAGAAATCATATTATGTTTAAGAACAAATAATAAAATTGTTGATATAAATACTATGATGTTTGTAGTATTACACGAGTTAGCTCACATAGCAACAAAAAGTATTGGACATACTGATGAATTCTGGGATAATTTTAGATGGATATTAGAGGAAGCTATTAATATTGGTATATATATAAAACAAGACTTTAAAAAAGAAGCAGTTGAATACTGTGGTATGACTATTACTTCATCGCCATTAGATGACTAATATATAGACTCTAAAATACTTAGAAGAGTACATAATTTTTTATTTTTAGATTTTTTATAATGTTTAATATATTTTATAAATTTTTAAATTATGTACTCTTCTAAGTATTTTTATAATTTTGAAATAATTTAATTATAAAAAATAAAAAAAAATAAAAAAGAGGAGCTCATTTGCTCTTTTTTTTAATAAAAATATGGTAAGGTTTTTTAAAGATTATAATAAAAATATATTATTGTTATGATGCTACGCGCGAGAGCTATAGTATTGTGATGGTAATAATTAATATTTTTTTGTATTTATATTATCATATTTATTGTTTTTTGTTGTATCAAAATTAGAAAATGTTATCCAACTGAACGAAAATGTTATCCAACAGAATGAAAATGTTATCCAATCGAATTAAAATGTTATCCAATCAAATTAAAATGTTATATAAATATATCAATATAGTATAAAGTAATATTATGAAAAAAAAACATAAATGTTCTTATTGTAAGTACGAAACTGATAAGTTTTATAATCTTCAAAGACATTGTAATAATAAACATAGCATAGAAATTTTTGAACTTAACCAAGAATTTCCAATATCATCTGTTAATGAAGATTTAGAAATTGATAATAATATAACTAATAATAATACTATAAAATATAAATGTGAAAAATGTTCTAAAAGTTATTTAACATCTAAATTTTATAATGAACATATAAAAGTTTGTAATGGATTAAATATTTTAACTTGTCACAGATGTATGTTTACATTTGCTGATAGAAGTGGTAAAAGCAAGCATATGAGAAAAAATAATTGTAAACCAAAAAGTATAGCTTTTGCAAATGAAAATTCTAATATAATAAACAATAATACTATTAATAATATTACAAATAATATTACAAATAATATAAATAATAATATTACTAACAATTATTATATTACTAACAATTTTGAAAAAGAGAGATTAGATTATATTACTAAAGAAATTATTTATGAAAAATGTTTACAAGCTTGTTTTCCAATACTTAAACTTATAGAA
>Ga0209653_1000786_pt1 | contig 27228 bp, 28 predicted proteins | sample SaaInl6LU_22_DNA_FD_184644 | JGI IMG/M metagenome (GOLD analysis project Ga0209653, IMG submission 184644) | Marine microbial communities from expanding oxygen minimum zones in the Saanich Inlet - ESP_116LU_22_DNA (SPAdes) (version 2) | ecosystem: Environmental > Aquatic > Marine > Intertidal...
TTCAAAAAAAAATAATAAGAGGATTTTTTATTTAAATTATAATGGTCTTTTTTTTGAATATTTGAAATCTCATCATGTTGAGAAATGGATAAATAATCATGATTTAAAAGAGATTAAATCATATAATTTAAATAACAAAAAATTTATGAAAAATGTTGATAATTATTTAGATAATTATTTTTTAAATGAAAATAATAGATTAATGTTTAATTTAAAAATTAAAAATAAGAATAAAAATAAAACAAACCAAAGAAAAAAAATATTATATCTCCATTGTTTTACAGATAATAATAATGGAACTTATAAAGGAGATATTATTTTTTATAAATATTTTGATTGGGTAGATACTGCGTTAAAATTAATTTCAAAAAATTACTCTGATTGGTATATTAAAATACATCCTTCATCTAAATTTTATCAAAATGATAAAAAAATACTTAATTATTTAATATTAAAACATAAAGTTCCTAAATTTGTTTTCAATACACCAAGTCATCATGAAATATTATCAAAAAAGATGCCAATTTTTACCGCATCCGGAACTATCGCTCTTGAAACTGCTTCAAAAGGTTATAAATCTTTTGTCTATAAACGTCGTTATTTTGATGAAATTTCAATTTTTATTAAAAATTTAAGAGACTTTAATAAATATTACTCTATGAAAATTGAGGATATTGATAAAATTAATATTATTTCAAAAAAGACCACTCAATTAGCAAAAGTTTCGCTTTATTACATTAATAATAAAAATTTTTTTATAGATTTAAAATCTCATAATTATCCTATGCTATTAGTATATAAAGATAAAAAAATGTTTAATGATTGGATAATTAGAAGTTTCAAATCTAGCCTTGAGGCTTTAGTAAGATATTCGTTTTTTGCAAAAAAACTAAGTTTTTAATTATGTTATATCAAAAAATTGACACAAGAATAATAAACACTTTTTTATTATTTTTGATTTTCATATTTATATTTTATACTTTTACATTTATTAAGTATAATTTTCTTTTATTTATAATTGCTGGTTTATTTTCATTTTTTTCTTTTTTTATTTTAAGAGAATTATTATCTAAAAATCAAATTTCCTTGACCAATATATTATTTGTATTTTTTTATAGCATTGGCTTTATCTTAGGTTTTTCAAAAATAAATTTAAACTTAAATGACTATACGGGTGTTGGATGGAATAAAATTGGTGATTTTAAATTTACAAATATGAACATAATTTTTACAATTTTTTTATCCAATATTTTTTTGTTTGCATCATATTTAGGTATTACAATTGCTAAAAAGTTAACTTACTTATTTGGCAAACAGATAATTTATAATAAATCTCTTAAAACTTATAATTTTAATTTAATACTTTTCTTTTTTACATTTATGACAATTTTTATAATTCTTTATATGGAATCTATTGGAATTGGTAAACACGGTTTAAAAGATGAAGTAGATTTATTTGGCCCTCTTAACGGATTATTGAGGTATGTAAAGGGAGGTATTTTTTTTGCTACATGTTTTTTTCTTTATGATATTATTAGATTACATTCAAAATCAATTTCCAATTATGTAAAAATATATTTTTTTATTTATTTTACAATTTTTTTTATATCAAATTCTTTAATAGGACTTTCAAGATCAGGAATAATTTTTTGGTCAATGCCTCTTTTAATCCCTTATTTTATTAATCTAGGCATCAAAAATTTTATTTTACACATGATAATATTTTTTTTTATCACAATAATTTTTATGAATGTCACGACTGAGTATAGATCAATTTTTGATGAAAACTTACAACTCCATTCAACTCTTAATTATTATGAAAAATCTGAAAAACTAATATCCCTTATTGGTTTTAATTTTGTGGATATAAAAAAATTTATAAATTTTTTGATAATAAGAATTGAGGGCGTAAAAGATCTAATGCTGATTTTACAGTCAAATAGCTCAAAAGAGGATTTTTTAACATATTATTTTAGTATTGTAGACAATCTTGAATATTTTACAGATAAAATTTGGGGTTTTCAGCTTGATGGAGCTTATGCCTGGGGAAGAACTTTGGGTATTTTTGGCATGTTATATTTAGCTAAATCAATTATATTATTTTTTTCTATATCTTTTATTTCATTTTTAATTTTAAAATTATTAGAAGAATATTTTTTAAGTCAAAAATATTATTCATTAAGTATATACTTCACAATCACATTATTTGTTATTATTTGGAATAATTGGACTTTCCAAGATGTATCTAGAAGAATGTTTATAGTGTTTTTACTTATTTTTGTTATAAAAGTCATCAAGTTTTTAATCTATGATCAAAAAAAAATTACTAATAATATATAATTTCTTTTTATTTTTCGGGTTAGACTTGATTAGACTTTTAAAGTCTTTAAGATTTATTTTTTTTAAATATCCATTAGATTTAATTTCTTTTTATAAAAAAAATCAAAATTCTGAAAATATTAAATTATTTCCTGCATTAGATGACAGTAGTCATAATATTGATAAGATTTATTTTAATCAGGATTTAATTGTTGCAAAAAAAATATTTGAAAACAGACCTAAAAATCATTTAGATATCGGATCTAGAATTGATGGCTTTGTTGCTCACCTTGCTACGTTTAGAAAAGTATATGTTATGGATATAAGACCGCTGAAAATAAAAGATGAAAATATAATTTTTTTTAAAAAAGATCTTATGAAAAATAATATCGAAACCAAATTTATAGAAAATTTTGACTCAGTTTCCTCTTTGCATGCTCTTGAGCATTTTGGTTTAGGAAGGTATGGAGATCGATTAGATCCTGAAGGATATATTAAAGGTATTAAAAATCTTCAAAGATATTTAAAAAAAGATGGATTATTTTATTTATCATTACCAATAGGTTTTGAAAGTAAAATTTTTTTTAATGCACATAGAGTATTTACTATAAATAAAATTTTAAATATTTTTTCCAAAGATTTCAAATTTGTTTCCCTGGAGTTATTAAATGAGCTTGGTGATAAAATACCATCTTACGATTTAGAAGGTAATTTAACAGAAATAAGCTTTGAGTATGGTTGCGGAATTTTTACCTTTCAGAAAAAATAATTAGGTATATTTTTTTAAAATATAATAAGACAAGTGAAATTAACATTGCAAGTAATACACTTAAAAATTCAATTAAAGAAATATATTTTCTTTGAGTTATTTTTTTTTGATAACCAAGTTGTTCAATAGTAATTATTTCGTTTATTGAATCTTTATTAATATTATTTAAATAATAATAATTAGTTTCTAATAAATTATTAAAATTTTTAAGAATAATTGTATCCACATTCTCCTGCAATGATTGAATAAATTTATTATTAGTTTTTATTATTAAATTAAAATTATCAATTTCTTTCATATAGTTAACATAAGCAAGATTTTTTATAAGTTCAGTATAATAATTAGTATTTTTTTTATCTTTAGAATGAAATGTCACTATAAATTTTTTTTGATTTTTTTCTTTAATTACATCTAAACTATTTATATCCAATTCTGAAGATATTTTCATATCTCTTAAATTATTTAATACATCTTCTGATATTCCATTTTTAAATTTGTTTATTTCAACTGTGGAATTTGGAAGTTTTTCAATTTCAAGATCTAAGAACTTTTCATTATTCGTTTCAGATGCTTTATTTCTAAAATAAAATTTTGTTATATTATAATTTAAAAAGAATGAAATATTAGAATTTAACTGACTAATATTTTCATTTGCATAAAATTTATACTTTATTTCGTATTTCTGTAAACTGTTTGCTGAAGAGAAAAAGATTAGACATAAAGTTAAAGCTAATAAAATTATAAAGCTTGTAATTAATTTTTTTTTTTTTATATTTTTAATCATCGATTAGGTATAAATATTTATTAGATTATATTCAATGATAAATGTAAATTCATTTAAAAAACATGGTTTCCAGATTGAAAATTTGGAATTAATTGAAAATCCTGAAGATGGTAATTTATTAGATAAATTATATGACACTTCAAAAGAAATAAAATTAGAACAAAAATTTCTAAAAAGTGGTTATTCAGAAAATATTTTTGAAAAGTTACCACTATCATTAAAAAAAGAAATTATTCAATTAGGAGAAAAGATTTTAAAAAATAAAATTATTCAAAGTAATTTATTCTTTCCAAGTTTGTTAAATCAAATTGTTTTAAAAACAGGTTACTCTGAAATGGCATCAAATAATCCAACTCATGCTCAACTTTGGCATCGAGACTTTGATGATTATTATCCTCAGATAAAAGTAATAATTGCTCTTCATCCCATGAATAAAGATAATGGAATGTTTTCAGTTGCTTCAAAACAAGTATGCAATGAAAGTGAAATTTTACTTGACAATAAACTTTGTCAAAAACTAAGTCAAATAGATGATAAATATAGAAAACAAGATGTTGTAAGGGTGAGTAATGAAACTTTTGTGAAGCATTTTGATAATTATATTTATAATTTTGAATGTGCTAAGGGTGATATGCTATTTGTAGATACAAATAACTGTTATCACAAAGGAGGTCAAATTTTACAGGAAAATAAAGAAAGAATTGTCCTTCACTTAATGTATGGCTCAATTACTAACAGATATAGTAAATTTTTTATAAAAGGTTACGAAAAAAATTCAAATTACTTCAGAAATACAATTTACAAAATTGTTATAAAATTTGCACATAAGTTTAAACAATTATTAATTATATTAAAAAATAAATCAAATTTTAGATCAAAAAAAAAGATATTAAATTAAATATATTTAAATATGAAATTTATATCTATTGTGTTGCCAACATATAATCGACAAAAAAAAATATTTAGTATAATTAAGAACTTAAATTTTCAAAGGTTTTTAAATTTTGAATTAATTATAATTGATCAATCAGAAAAAAATTTAACAAAAATTTTTAAAAAATTTAAAAACAAAAAATTTCCAGTCAAATATATTCATTTAGATGAACCAGGTGTATGTTATGCAAGAAATCTTGGAGTTAAAATTTCAAAATATAAATATATCTTTTTCTTAGATGACGATATAACCATAAGAGATAAATTTTTCTTTAAGAGATTATTTTTATACCTCAGCAAAAATAAAGATACAAAAATTATACAAGGCCAAATGATTGAAAAAAATCGTAAAAGAATGAGATTTAAAAATGTAAATGACTTTTCAAATCGGTTTGATCGAGAAGTAAAATCTATCAACTTGTTAATTACAGGCAACTGTATAATTGAAAAAAAAACTTTTTTAAGCGTTAAAGGATTTAATGAGTTATATCAGGGAAGAACTTTCGGCTATGAAGATGGAGACTTAGGAAAAAGATTAATTAAAAAAGGCTTTAAAATAAAATTTGTTCCGAAATTTACAGTTTATCACCACAACTATAAAAAAGGAGGAAATCGAGATAATGATAAGTCAAAAGGTTTGAAAATTAGTTTAACAACAAGATTAATAACTTTTTTTCAATATTATGGAGAACATTTTTCTGGTTTAGAAAAATTTATTTATTACATTTCTATTTTTCGAAAAATTTTAAGGAAAGATTATTTGAGCGTATGGAGCTTTATCAATATACCATACTCCATTATCAAAGCTTATATGATTGCACAATCAAGAAGAAAAAAAGTTTTCAATTCGATTTTTAATGTATAAATTTTTTAAAAATATAATAACAGCAAACAGTACTTACAGCTGGTGGATAGATTGGCTAAATAATAATAATTATAAAAAAATATTTTATGCTTATTTATTAATAAAAAATCCACTAATTGAAATATTAAGTCACTATTACCAAATTATTTTAAAAAAATTAATTAGATGATCATCGGAATAGATGCAAGTAGAAGTGTTTCTGGGGGAGCTATAGAGTATCTTAAAGGAATTTTTAAAGATGACCCGAATAAAACAAAAAAATTTATTAAAATATATATTTGGGCGCCTTCTTATACTTTGCGAAAATTACCAAACTATAGTTGGTTAAAGAAAGTCTCTATAGATCATTTGGGTAACATTTTGTTACTAAAAATTTTCTGGCAAATTTTTTGTCTTCCGAGAGTGTGTAAAAACCTAGGAGTAAAAATTTTATTTAATACTGATGCTGGTTCGTTATGCCCATTTAAACCATCTGTAACTCTAGTACAAGATATATTACCTTTTGATGATAGTATTATTAAAAAATACAAGTGGTACCAATCTTCGTTTTATAGAATAATTTTATTAAGATTTGTATCAATAAGGAGGTTAAAGCAAACAAATCATATTATTTTTTTATCAAAATATTCAAAAAAAGTTTTTAATAAATTTTTTCAAATTAAAAATTATTCAATTATTCCTCATGGCGTTGATAAATCGTTTTATAAAATAAGGTTTAAGAATATTAAGAAAAACCTAAACAGTATAAACGTTTTATATATATCAAATGCTTTAATTTATAAGAATCAGTGGAATGTAATTGAGGCAATATCAAAAATAAAAAATAAATACAGAATAAATATTAAGCTAAAAATTGTTGGAGGGGGCAAAGGATTAGCTTTAAGAAAAATGCACCTTGCAAAAAAAAATTATGATAAGCATAATGAATACATAACATTAGCTGGATTTCACTCAAAAAAACAACTAATTAAAGATTATGAAAATTCTCATATTTTTGTTTTTGCTTCAAGTTGTGAGGCATTTGGCATAACTCTTCTTGAAGCTATGAGCACTGGCATACCTATTGCATGTTCTAACAAAAGTGCATTACCGGAAATAATAGGAAATAATACAATATATTTTGACCCTGAAAATAGCGATGAGATTGCGAAATCTATAATGAAAATTATTAAAAATAAAAAATTAAGAAAAAAAATTTCAAAAGGTTCAAAAATTAGGTCAAAATTTTTTGATTGGAAAAAGTTCTCAAGACTTACATGGGAAACTTTGTATAAAACTGCTAGGTTAAATTGAATAATGATCTCAAAAACTGACAAAGATTATCAAATATGCAAAAAACTAGTTCTAGATACATCTTATCCGGGAATAAAATTTGATAATAATGGAATTTCAGATCAATACTGGGATTTTCACAATAATATAAAGTTTAAATGGAATTACAAAAATGATGGTTTTTCTAAGTTAAAAGAAATAGTCAAAGCAATTAAAAAAAAACGAACAAAAGAAGAGTTTGATTGTATTCTGGGTCTAAGTGGTGGAGCAGATAGCTCCTATATGCTGCATGTGATAGTCAAGGAATTTAATTTAAGACCTTTAGTATTTCATGTTGATGGTGGCTGGAATTCAGAAATTGCAGTTAGTAATATTAAAAACCTTGTGGACAAACTCAAACTAGAACTGTTTACAGAGGTTATAAATTGGGAAGAAATGAAAAATTTTCAGTTGGCGATGTTTAAAAGTGGTGTACCACACATTGATATTCCGCAAGACATGGCTTTCATTGGTGTGTTATATAAATTTGCTAAAAAATATAAAATTCCATACATTCTTAATGGTGGAAATATATCTACAGAATGTGTTCTAAGGCCTTTAGATATAATTTATTGGGGCTCAGATATGAGACATATAAATGATATTTTAAGAAAATTTGGCTCTATAGAAATGAATACATTTCCATTTAGTTCAGCATTTTATCATAAATTATATTTAAGATATTTTAGAGGTATAAAGGTAATTAAGCCTCTCAATTACATAAATTATATAAAAAAAGATGCAATGCAACTAATGTCAGATTTGTATAATTGGAAACCGTATCCTCAAAAACACTTTGAATCTAGATTTACAAGATTTTTTGAGGGTTATTGGTTACCTACCAGATTTGATTTTGATATGAGAAGAGTTGATTTATCAAGTTTAATTCTAACGAATCAAATGAGCAGGGAAGAAGCTCTAGAAAAATTAAATGATCCACCTTACGATTTAGAACTTATAGATCAAGATTTTTATTATGTTTCTAAAAAGTTGAACATAAGCCCTGACGAATTGAAAAAATTTCATCAAATGCCAAAAAAATATTGGAAAGATTATAAAAATCTTAATAGTATTTTTAAGATTTCTGAAAAAATTCTTCATTATATTTCTGGAACAAGACGTGGCGGTTCATTTTGAGAAATGATATTAAAGTTTGTATTGTAGATTATGGTGTAGGTAACGTTAAAGCTTTTAAAAATATCTATGATAGCCTTAATGTAAATTCACAAATTGCCTCGAAAAAAGATCAGCTGTTAAACAGCACACATTTAATTTTGCCAGGTGTAGGCACGTTTGACTGGGCGTTATCTAAGTTAAGTGAATCTGGTTTAAGAGAAACTTTAGATAAGCTTGTAAAGAAAGATAAATTACCTATTTTAGGTGTATGTGTTGGAATGCAAATAATGGCAACTAGAAGCGAAGAGGGAGTTTTAGCAGGTTTAAATTGGATTGAGGGAGAAGTATTAAAATTAAATAGTGAACTAATATTGCCACATATGGGTTGGAATAACATTAAACCTTTAATTAACTCAAGTTTATTTAAAGAAATAATAAATCCTAAATTTTATTTTTTACATTCTTATTATTATAAAACTTATGATGAAAAACATTCAATATCAGTTACAAATTATGGAAATAATTTTACATCGACTATTAATAAAGAAAATATCTACGGCGCTCAATTTCATCCAGAAAAAAGTCATGAAAATGGAGTTAAATTATTAAAAAACTTTATAAATATTTAATGTTGAGACCACGTGTAATACCCTGTCTTCTAATAAAAGATGGTGGGCTTGTGAAAACTAAAAAATTTTCTGAACCAAAGTATTTAGGTGATCCATTAAACACTGTAAAGATATTTAATGAATTAGAAGTTGATGAATTAATGGTGTTAGATATTGATGCAACTGCCAAAGGGTTGAAACCAAATGAAAAATTAATTTCTAAATTAGCAGAAGAATGTCGAATGCCCCTCTGTTATGGTGGCGGAGTTAAGTCAGTTGATCAAATTGAAAAATTAGTAAGCTTAGGTGTTGAAAAAGTAGCTATTTCATCTGAAGCAATTAAAAATCCTAAATTAATTTTGGAAGCATCTAAAAAAGTTGGCAGTCAGAGTGTTGTTGTGGTTTTAGATGTTAAATATGAAGGTCTAATTAAGAAACCTAAAATTAAAATATTAAATGGAAAAGAAACTTTCGATCAAGATTTATTTTCATTTGTTAAAACAATAGAGGAGCTTGGCGCAGGAGAAATTGTTATTAATTGCATTGATAGAGATGGAATGAAAAATGGTTATGATATAAAACTTATATCAAAAATACGAGATATCACCAAATTAATTTTAACTTTGATTGGAGGTGCCGGAGGTTATAATGATATCGAACATTTAGTTAAATCAGTAAATAATGTAGGTTGTTCTGCAGGCAGTTTATTCGTTTTTAAAGGAAAGTTTGATGCTGTATTAATAAATTACTTAAATAAACGTGATAAAGAAAAATTAGAAAGCTTAAGTTTTCATGACTAAAGTTTTAATTTTAGGATCAACTGGTTTATTAGGAAACAATTTATTAAAATATTTTTCAATTAAATCTAATTTTGAATGTTTTGGTATCGTCAGAAAAAATTCAGACAAAAAAAAACTTAAATATATTAAAAATATCAAATTATACAAAATTGATTTTAATAAACCTGGTAACATTAGAAAAGTTTTTGATAGGATAAAACCAAATATAATTATTAATTGTATTGGTGTTATAAAACAAGTGATCAATAGTAATACGAATTCTGAAATTATAAAAATTAATAGTTTTTTACCTCATTTTTTATCAGAATTGGTAAATGAGAATAATAAAATAAGATTAATCCATTTTAGTACTGATTGTATTTTTTCAGGTCTTAAAGGAAATTATTTAGAAAAGGATATTGCAGATGCAAAGGATATATATGGTGTCAGTAAGATGCTTGGGGAAGTTAATTATCCTAACGCTTTAACTTTAAGAACCTCAATAATCGGACATGAATTAAAAACAAAACATAGTTTATTGAATTGGTTTTTATCTCAAAAAAAATCAATAAAAGGTTATAAAAATGCTATATTTTCAGGATTAACTGCTCCCGAAATAGCGAGAGTTTTAATTAAATATGTGTTTCCTAACAGAAAACTAAAAGGTATTTATCATTTATCTGGTAAACCAATAAGTAAATACGATTTATTGTATATTATAAAAAAAGTTTATAAAAAAAAGATAAAAATTATGCCTGATTTAGAAACTAAAATTAATAGGTCACTTAACTCAGGTCTATTCAAAAAGGTTACCGGTTATAAACCTCCAACATGGAATAAACTGATACAAGAAATGTATGACTTTTATAAATATAGTTAGTTATGAAACTTTTCAAAAATAAGACATTAATGGTTACTGGTGGCACGGGTTCATTTGGAAGTACAATCATAAAAACTTTGCTAAAAAGCAAATTAAAAGAAATTAGAATTTTTAGCAGAGATGAAAAGAAGCAGGAAGATATGCGTCTTATGTATAAAAGTAGTAAATTAAAATTCTATATAGGAGATGTGCGTATTTCAAAAAGCGTTCGCGAAGCTATGAGAGGAGTGAATTATGTATTTCATGCTGCAGCCTTAAAGCAAGTTCCTGCTTGCGAGTTTTACCCGATGGAAGCAGTGCGTACTAATGTTTTAGGTACTGAAAATGTTATAGATGCAGCTATTGAAAATCAAGTTGAGAAAGTAGTTGTATTAAGTACTGATAAGGCAGTTTACCCGATAAATGCGATGGGAATATCCAAAGCAATGATGGAGAAACTAATGATTGCGAAAGCAAACTCTTCAGTAAATAATAAAACAATTCTTTGTGCAACGAGATATGGAAATGTAATGGGATCAAGAGGATCAGTAATACCCTTGTTTATTAATTTAGCCAAAAAAGGAAAACCTTTAACTATAACTGACCCGAATATGACTCGATTTATGATGTCACTTCAAGAGTCTGTTAAGTTAGTTTTATTTGCATTTCAGCATGCAAATCAAGGAGATATTTTTGTTCAAAAAGCTTCAGCTGCAACTATTGAGAATGTTGCAAAAGTCATTAAAGATATTTTTGGCAACAAGAATAAAATTCAAACTATAGGAACTCGTCATGGAGAAAAATTGTTTGAATCACTTTTATCACGTGAAGAAATGATACGTGCAATAGATATGGGTCGCTTTTTTCGCATACCATCAGATAATCGTAATTTAAATTACTCAAAATATTTTACCAAAGGTCAAAAAAAAATATCAAAATTTATGGATTATACATCACATAATACAAGACAACTAAATTTCAAAGAACTAAAAAAGTTAATAATGAATCTTGAATTTATTAGAACTGAACTTGATGCTTAAGATAATTACCATAGTTGGAACAAGACCTGAAATTATTAGATTATCAAGAATTATTCCTTTGCTAGATAAATATTGCGAACATAAGTTAGTTCATACAGGTCAAAATTATGATTACGAATTAAATCAAATTTTTTTTGATGAATTAGAGATTAGAAAACCAGATATATTTCTAGAGGCTGTCGAAAAAACACCTGCAGAAACCATTGGTATGGTTATTTCAAAAATTGATAAAATTTTTAAAAATTATAAACCTGACGCAGTCTTAATTTTAGGGGATACCAATAGTTCTTTGGCAGCAATATCTGCAAAGAGAAATAAAATCCCCATTTTTCACATGGAAGCCGGTAATCGATGTTTTGATCAACGAGTTCCAGAAGAAATAAACAGAAAAATTATAGATCATATTGCAGATATAAATTTAACTTACAGTTCAATCGCAAGAGACTGTCTGCTAAATGAGGGATTGCCATTAGATCAAATAATTAAGATTGGAAGCCCCATGCAAGAAGTATTGCAGTACTACATGCCAAAAATTTTATCATCAAAAATATTAGAAAAATTTGGTTTAAAAAAAAAAAAATACTTTGTTTTTAGTTCACATAGAGAAGAAAATATTGATTCTGATAAAAGATTTTTAAATTTAATAAAGGTTATTAACGAACTTGGAGAAGAGTATAGTTTGCCAATTATTTTTTCAACTCATCCACGAACTCAAAAACGAATTGATGAAAAAAAAATCTCATTTAATTCAAACATAAGATTGATAAAGCCGGTTGGTTTTATGGATTATGTTAAATTACAGATGAATGCCAACGTAGTTTTTTCAGATAGCGGCACCATAACAGAGGAGTCTTCAATTTTAAACTTTCCAGCTCTAAACATTCGTGAAACACATGAGCGTCATGAGGGAATGGAAGAGGCATCGGTGATGATGGTAGAATTAGATTCAAAAAAAATTAGAAAAGCCATAAAAATTCTAAATACTCAAAGAGAAAGTGAGGAACAAATCATTAACACCGTAAAAGATTATGATCTAAGTAACGTGAGTGAAAAAGTGTTGCGCATAATTCATAGTTACGTAGATTATATAAATAAAAAAATTTGGAAAAAATATTAATATTTTTATTATAATAAATAATTTATAAAAATTTAAAAAAATGTTTACACAAAAAAATTTAAAAAAATTATCTAATAACGCAATAAAAAAAATTAAAAAATCAAAAAAAAATATTAATTATTTTTTAAAGCCTTTTAAACATCTGGTAATTGATAATTTTTTTGATCATAAATTGATCGATGGGTGTCTTAAAAATTTTCCAAGCATATCTAGTAAAAATTGGGAATTTACAAATGACAAAGATATTGAAGTTAAGTATAGATCAAAATGGACATCAGAGTTTGATATTCCCGATGGTATAGTTGATGTAGTTAGAATTTTGAATGGAGCTGATTTTTTAAAATCAATATCAGAAATATTCAAAATTAAAAAATTAGTCCCCGATCCTTATTTTACTGGCGGAGGATTGAATGTAACAAAAAATGGTGGATTGCTAGATGTACACGTCGATGGAAATTATCATGATGCCACAGGTTTAAACAGAAGATTAAATGCCTTATTATTTTTAAATAAGGATTGGAATTCTACCTGGAGAGGTGAATTTGGGCTGTATGATAGCAAAGGTAAAAAATGTATAAAAAAAATTGAACCAATTTTTAATAGATTGGTAGTTTTTGATACTCATGATACAAGTTGGCATGGCTTACCAGATCCAATAAATTTTCCAAAAAAAAATCCAAGAAAGAGTATTTTATTGTATTATTATACGAAAGATAAAAGATCTTTAAGTCAAATAAAGATCATAAAACCTCATAGCGCACTTTGGAAAAAAAGAGGTGAAAAAGACAAAAAAGGTAATAAGACTCGAAAATTTAATTAGTTCAATCTATTAAATATATACAAAAGAAATTGATAAAAATTTTATTAACCCATCGTTATTTTTGGCCTGATCACCCAAATTGTGGACAAATATTGTGGCATCTAACTCAAAAATTAGCCACAAAAGGTTATCAAATAGATGTTTTAACTTCATTGCCATCCAAAGATTTGAATTCTAAAAAAATTATTTCAGAAAATTTTCAAATATTAAAAAACATCAAAATTGAAAGAATGAATTTAAGTATAGAAAATAAAAGTCCTATTAAAAAAATAATAAATGCTTTGAAATTAGGAATTAGGACTAATTTTTTGGCAATAAAAAATAAATATGATATAATTATATCAACAACTATTCCTCCTATCACAGGCGGACTATTTGCGGCATTGGCTGCCCATATATGCAAAGCTAGATTTGTATATTTCTGTATGGATTTGCATCCAGAGGTTGGAAAGATTTCCAAAGATTTCTCAAATCCTATTTTATTTTCGCTCCTTCAAAAAATTGATAATTGGAGTTGCAGTAAAGCAAATCCTGTAATTGTGCACTCTTTAGATATGAAAAATTCTTTATTGTCTCGAGGAAGTAGAAATAAGTTTTATATAGAAATAATAAATAACTTTTCTGTACCAACTAAAAAAATTGATGAGTCAATTTCTAAAATTAATTTTAATCCATACCAAAGTGATCTAACTATTATTTTTGCTGGAAATATAGGACGTTTTCAATCTTTAGATAAAGTTATTGATGCAATGATATATTTAAAAGCAAGAAAAGATATAAAATTAGTCATCGTAGGAGATGGAGCTATAAAACCAGAATTAATATCTAAAATTCAAAATACCAAAGCGAATGTCGAATTTTTTGATCAACAACCAGTAAATATTATAAAAAATATGATTAGTAAATCAGATATTGGTTTAGTTTCTTTAAGTGCCAATACTTATAAATATGGTTATCCTGGTAAAATTATGACTTATTTAGAGCAGGGTAAGCCCATAATTGCTATTTTAGAAAAAGAAAGTGAAATAGTAAAATTTATGAAGCGGAACAATTATGGTTTTAATATTTCTGATTCAGATCCAAAGAGTATTTCTGAATTTTTAATAAAATTAGCAGAAAATAAATCTTGGAAATTAAAAATGAGTCAAGATGCAAAAAAAGCTTATGATAAATATTTTTCAATAGAAGCAATTTTATCAAAATGGTCTAAAGTATTATTTTAAGAATAGCTGAAGAGTTCAAAGTTTATTTGCAAATGTTTAGAAAAAAAAATAAGAAAAATAATTTAAAGATTTTTTGATGTGAAAAAAATATTAATTACAGGCGCTTCAGGATTTATTGGGCAATCACTTATAAAATCTTTGGTAAAACTAAATAGACCTGTTCGTGGTACTATAAGATCAATTAACTCTTTTTTTCCAGATGCAAAAACTGAATATATATCCACAGGAGATATTAATATTAAAACAAATTGGAAAGAAAGTTTGGTTAATGTTGGTTGCATTATTCATTGCGCAGGAAAAGCACATATAATGAAAACTAAAAAAAATGACTTTTCTAAAATTTATCAATCCATAAATGTTGATGGTACCAAACAACTTGCAGAACAGGCAGTAAAAGCTAAAGTTAAAAGGTTAATATTTTTAAGTACAATTAAAGTTCATGGAGAAAAAACTGGTAATGATGATGTTGGTAAATTTTTAAATGAACAAAAGAAAAGTCTATTTCATCATAAAGATTTAGCAAGCCCCGAGGATTGTTACGCAATATCTAAATTAAAAGCCGAGAAAGCATTATGGGAAATTTCTTCTAGAAGTGGATTAGAAGTTGTAGTTGTGCGGCTACCATTAGTTTATGGTAATGGAGCAAAAGGAAATTTAGCAAGGTTAATTAAACTTGTAAGATCAGGAATTCCTCTACCATTAGGTTTAGTTAAAAATCAACGTTCTCTAATTGGAATACATAACTTAGTTGATTTATTAATTCATTGTATTGATCATCCTGAAGCAAGTGGAAAAACATTTTTAGCTTCAGATGGTGAAGATTTATCTACACCTGAGCTTATAAAATTGATTGCTTCATCCATGGGAAGAAAAGTTAATTTATTTCCTTTGCCAATTTTTATGCTTAAATTTCTTGGTTTAGTTTTTGGCAAAAGAGAAGAAATTAATAAGTTAGTTGGATCTTTAAGAGTAGATAGCAATTACACAACTGATGTATTGAATTGGACACCACCTATAAGTGTTGAGGAAGGTATAAGAAGAATGGTGCAGGGCAAATGATTCGTTTTTTTGATTTTTTATTTTCATTGATAGGATTAATATTTTTATCTCCTTTAATGGCATTAATTTTTTTGATTGGTTTATTTGAAAATGGCTCACCTTTATTTATACAAAGTCGAGTTGGATATAATCTTAAATCTTTTTCTTTAATTAAATTTAGAACTATGCCAAAAGGTGTGAGATCAGCTGGAACACATTTAATTAAAAATATAAAATTTACTTTATTTGGATCTTTTTTAAGAAGAACAAAAATTGATGAAATTCCCCAATTATTAAATGTATTTTTGGGAGATATGAGTTTAGTTGGGCCAAGGCCTTGTTTGTTTAATCAAAGCACATTGATTAAAGAGAGAAAAAAAAGAAAAGTATTTAAAGCAAGACCTGGTATCACTGGACTTGCTCAAATTTTAGGTATTAATATGAGAACACCAAAGCTCCTTGCTAAAACGGATCAAAAAATGATTAAGGAAATGAACTTATATAATTATTTTTATTATATCTTTAAAACAATTTTTAAAATTATCAGCTAAATAAGGCTATTTTTTATTGATATAATTAATAATTTTAAACTGCTCTGCTATTAATTAATTTTCTTAAAAAATTACAATGAACTATAAATGTTAGGATAAAGAATTTAAACTAAACAAATAAGAAAAGAATAACAGAATTTAATGATTGTTTTAAACTTGATTAACTGAAGAAAGATCTTAAATTGAGAGATAGGTTTTGTTTATCCCATAGGATGATCAATCGAAATCGCTATATTATTCTCAAAGCCGGGGCTTAAAAAAACAGGAAAAGTATGATTATTATGACTAATAATTATTGTAAGTTTTCATTGTTATTGTTTTTTAATATTTGTGCTTTATTATTAATCTCTAAATTAAAATCATTTCAATGTTAGCAGAAGTATCTAAAATTATTATTAATTTTCCTCGTTATACGAAGAGGATGATAGCAATTTTAATAGATATAGGTTTATGTATAATTTGTACTTGGTTTGCTTTTTTTTTAAGGTTAGAGGAATTTGTTAGAATTAATGATGTAACAACTTTAGCAGTTGAGATTTCAATATTCCTCGCAATTCCAATATTTTGGCTAATGGGACTGTATAAAACTATTTTTCGCTATCAAGACTCCTCAGTAATATTGATAGTATTCGTTGCAACTTTTGTTTATGCGTTATTGTATTTTTCAGTGATTGGCGTTTGGGGAATTCAAGGGATTCCAAGATCCATCGGTATTATTCAACCTATTTTATTATTATTATCAATTTCAGCTACAAGATTAAGTATTAAATTTTTATTTTTGTCGAATTTCAAAAAAACAAGAAATAAAACCAATGTTCTAATTTACGGAGCAGGTAGTGCAGGAAGACAGTTGTGTACCAGTCTAGAAAGCAATCTTGAAATGAAAGTCGTTGGTTTTTTAGATGATAACACGCAATTTCACAGACAAAAAATATTAAGTCAAACAGTTTATAACCCTTTGCATATAAAAAAATTAATTAATAAAAAAAATATAGACTTAGTTCTGCTTGCTCTTCCTTCAATTAATAGGCAAAAAAGAAATCAAATTATTAATAATTTAAATAAACACAAATTGATTGTTAAAACACTACCAAGTGTTCAAGATATTGTTGAAGGTAAAGTATCTGTTTTAGATATTAAAGATTTTAGCATTGATGATCTTTTAAATAGAGAAAAAGTTCAACCTAACTTAGAGTTATTATCTAAAAATATAAATTCAAAAATTATAATGGTTACAGGTGCGGGAGGCTCTATCGGTTCAGAGTTATCTCGACAAATTATAAAATTAAATCCAAAAAAGCTAATTCTTATTGAATCAAGTGAGTTTGCTCTTTATAAAATAAACGAGGAATTAAAAAATCTAAATAAAAGTATAATAATTATTCCTTTGCTAATTAATATTCAAAACCATTCAAAAATTGAAAAAGTATTTAAGGTTTTTAATATAGATACAGTTTATCATGCAGCAGCTTATAAACATGTACCTTTGGTTGAAGAAAATATTTGCGAAAGTATAAAAAATAATGTGTTTGGAACGTTTAATTTGGCAGAAATTGCACTTAAGTATAATGTACAAAATTTTGTACTAATATCGAGTGACAAAGCAGTTAGATCAACAAATATTATGGGCGCAAGTAAAAGGCTTGCTGAAATTTGTGTTCAATCTCTTCATGATAATCTAAATCAGCAATCTAAATTTGCAATTGTAAGATTTGGAAATGTATTGGAGTCTTCAGGCTCTGTTATTCCAAAATTTAAAAAACAAATTAAAGAAGGAGGGCCTGTAACCCTAACCCATCATGATGTAACTCGTTATTTTATGACTATAACAGAGGCTTCCCAATTAGTTATTCAAGCAGGGTCTATGGCTGAAAAGTGCGAGGTGTTTGTTTTGGATATGGGGCAAAGTATTAAAATTAAAGAATTAATTCATAAAATGATAAAACTTTCAGGTCTTTCAATTAAAGATGATAAAAATTTACAAGGAGATATTGAGATAAAGATAACTGGGCTCAGACCTGGTGAGAAATTGTATGAAGAATTGCTAATAGGGAACAATCCTCAAAAAACTTGTCATGAAAAAATTCAAAAAGCTCAAGAACCTTTTATTTCTTTTGGTAAACTTAAAATTGATTTAGACAAATTATCAAAATTTATTGAGGAAAATAAAGTAGAGGAAGTTAAACATTTAATATCAAATTTAGTTCCCTCTTATCAATCAAATTCAAAAATTGTTGATCATTTTTACATACAACAATTGAATTTAAAAAATAATTTAAATTCACCTAAAACAATTAATTATAAAGATAATAAAGTTATTAGAATTAAAACTAAATAACTTAAAGGCTTGAAAATTTAATGAATAATTTTAAATATTTAAATAAAAACTTAATTAATTTAATAATAGCATCTGTAATTCCCTTTTTAATATGGGGACCTTTTTTTCCAGATTTAATTGTAAGTTTTTCAGCTTTATTTTTTTTAATTTATGTATTTAAGAATAAAGAATTTTATTTCTTTAATAATAAACCATTAATTATTTTTTTTATTTTTTGTATTTATTGTATTTTATTAAGTATATTTGTAGCTGCAGATACAATGCTTAGTTTTGAAAGCTCTTTATTTTATTTCAGAATAGGGGTGTTTAGTTGTTTTATTTGGTATTTGATTGATAAAGATAAAAATATTTTAAATTTTTTTTATTATGCATTAATTTTATGCTTTTTAGTTTTGGTGATTGATGGTTATATTCAATATTTTACAGGTATAAACTTATCAGGTTTTAAAGTATCGGATATTCGCGTATCATCTTTTTTTGGAGACGAGCTGATAATGGGCTCATATTTATCAAGATTGTTTCCCTTGTTATATGCTTTGTTTTTAATAAAGAAAAAACAGAAATATGAGATTTATTTTATAGGTCTATTATTAATTTTAGTAGATGTGCTTATTTTTATGTCAGGAGAAAGAACTGCTTTTTTCTTCATAAATTTATCAACACTGTTAATAATTATTCTTATTAAAGAATATCAAAAATTTAGATTAATTACGTTTATCATTGCTATGATTTTTGTTATAATCTTAAGTTTAAAATCACCAGAATTAAATGAGAGAATGTTTAAAGCCCCAGCAGAGGATATGGGGTTAGCTCAAAGCTCAAAAGAAGCGGTAATTTTTACACCTGAACACGACAGTTTACTTCGAACCGCATATAATATGTTTAAAGATAAGCCTGTTTTAGGGCATGGCCCTAAGATGTTTAGGGTAAAATGCAAAGACGAAAAATATGCAACCGGGATAACTCCCTGCATGACTCATCCTCATAATTTTTATATGCAATTATTGGCCGAAACTGGAATTGTAGGGTTTTTGTTTTTATTTAGTTCTTTAATTTACATATTGTATAAAGTTTTATGGCAATTTAAATCTTTAATTTTTAAACAAAACAGACCACTTACAGATTATCAAGTTTGCTTAATAGCATGTCTGCTAATTACGGTTTGGCCTTTATCGCCCAATGGTAATTTTTTTAATAATTGGCTGATGGTAACCTATAGTTTGCCAGTAGGTTTTTATCTTCAATCTATTTATTCTAAAAAATATGTAAAAGTAAGTAATTAAGATTAAGATAATATAAGAATTATACGAAAAAAATTGAAATATTTATTATGAGTGTGAAATACATCTGATTAAATTTTTTTATTGATTACTAAAAAAAAAATCTAATTAATTCATCAAAGAAACTGTTAATTAATCTGATTTGAGTATAAAAATTCTGGTTAAAAATTAATTAATTTTTTATGATATTGTCTCTGGAGGATGAATTTAATACCTAGACTTTTAGGTTATCAGCTAGACCAGTTGCTAATTTGTTTATATTTATATTATGGACTAATGATATATAAACTTTAACAATATTAGTATTAAGAATACAGATATTTGAAATAAAAATTATGGCAAAATCTATCAAACTTTTTTTAAATCAATATCTTTCAGAAATTATAAATTCTATTTCTAAAGCTGATATATTGGAGATTAAAAAAGCATCTGACTTAATACTAAAAACAGTTAAAGATAAAAAAACAATTTTTGTTTGTGGTAATGGAGGATCCGCAGCAATTGCAAATCATTATATTTGTGATTATCTAAAGTTTTTAAGGCAGCACTCAAATTTAAAGCCAAAGGTTATCAGTTTATCCTCAAATATTGAAACTGTTACTGCCATATCCAATGACATTGGTTATGATCAGATTTTTAAATATCAGGCGGAAAGTTTATTTATTAAAAATGACTTATTAATTGCAATTAGCTCTTCGGGTGAGTCTAAAAACATTAAAGAAGTTGTTAAATTTTCAAAAAAGAAGAAAGTTAAAGTAATAGGCTTTAGTGCTTTTGAAGGTGGTTTTTTAAAAAAAAATAGTGATATCTCAATATTTGTTCCAATTAAAAATTATGGTGTAGCTGAAGATTCGCATCACATTTTAATGCACATCATTTTACAATATTTAATGCTAACACAAAAAAATAAAGCTATTTAATTCTAATTTTTCAAATTTATAAAAAATTAATCAATTCATCATTACTAAGATCATTATAATTTTTTAAAGTTTACCCCCTTAAGTATCCTTGAATTTTGTATAAAAATGCTTTTTTATGAACAAAGGATTTTGAAATTAATTGAAATTGATGTTTACAATTTTTTTTTTTTTATCTATAAAGCAGTGCCTGGTAATTATTGCGAAAGGGCAATACCCGAACCATTTCGAACTCGGAAGTCAAGCCTTTCTGCGCCGATGGTACTTTGCCTTAAGGTATGGGAGAGTAGGTCATTGCCAGGCTTAGAAATCTTAATGAAAAAAAATCATATCATTGTAACCGGTGGAGCTGGATTTGTTGGGTCTAACTTGATCGAGCAACTAGTAAAGTTTAAAAAATTTAAAATCATTAGCCTTGATGATTATTCATCGGGTAATTTTAAAAATCATATTAAACATCAAAATGTTAAATATATTAAATGCAATACATTAGAGATTGAAAAAAAATTATACAAAATCAAAGATAAAATAAATGCAGTTTTTCATTTTGGTGAGTTTTCTAGAATTTATCAAAGTTTTAAAAAATTTGATCAATGCTTTAAATCCAATTCATTAGGATCACGTGCTGTTTTTAAATTTTGTTTAGATCATAAAATTAAACTGATTTATTCAGCCACCTCTGCAAGTCTTGGTAATGGTGGAAATGACAAAAACTTGTCTCCTTATGCTTTTACTAAAGCTAAAAATTTAGAATTTTTAGAAAACTTAAAAAAATGGTTTAACTTTAAGTATGAGGTTATTTATTTTTACAATGTCTATGGGCCAAGACAAATTGAAAAAGGAGACATGGCAACGGTGATTGGAATTTTTGAACATCAATATAAACAAAAAAAACCTTTAACTATTGTAAGACCTGGGACTCAAACAAGACGTTTTACGCATATTCATGATACCATTAACGTTTGTGTTGAGGCATGGGAAAAAAATAAAAATTTTCATTATAGCATTTCATCAAAACAATCTTATTCGATCAAAGAAGTTGCAAAAATGTTTAATTGTAAAATAAAATATTTACCAAAAAGACCAGGGGAAAGATTTGCCTCAGCTTTAACTAAGATGAATTTGTCTAATAAAATTGTCTCGAGATTTGGTAAGATTAAACTTCGTGATTACATTAATAAATTCCTAGAAAATCACCGCTTTACAAGTTAGGGATTATTATATAATTACCCTGTTGTTATGAAAGTTGTGAGTTCACTTAAATCATTAAAAAAAAGAGATTTAAACAATAAGCTTATTAAAAGAAAAGGTAAGCTTTATGTGATTAACAAAAAAAATCCTAGAATGAAGTCTAGACAAGGTTAATGGATATTAAAGATCAAAAAGATACTTGGAGTGGTTTTACAAAATTTGCAACCATTGCAGGCGCTGCAGTTGTTTTAGTCTTAGTTTTGATGGCAGTTTTTTTAGTTTAATTATTCATTAGTATTTAATCTTTAACTTGAAATAGAATTTAAATCATTTAACTAAAATTTATGATCATTGGTTTTTTAAGAGAAAATGATGAGTTTGAAACTCGCTCTATGCTTTTACCAGAGCATGTGAGTTCTTTATCTAAACTTGGGTTTAAAGTTATTATTTCAAATGATTATGCAAAATCTTTAAGTTTAGATGACAGCCTTTATATTAATGCTGGAGCTGAAGCAAAACCTGAAAATGAAGTTGTAAGTGAAGCTGATATTGTTGTAAAAATTTCAGGAAAAGATTTAGAAACATTTAATTTTAAAGAAGGGGCTATTATTGTCACTGGATTTTTCGATAAACAAAATGAAAAATATCAAACTATTAAAGATAATAAGAAATTAGAAATATTTGGATTAAATTATTTACCAAGAATTACTAGAGCACAAGCTATGGATGTTTTATCCTCTCAATCAAATCTTGCAGGTTACAAAGCTGTGATTGATACTGCTTATGAATTTTCAAAAGCTTTACCGATGATGATGACGGCAGCTGGGACGATTACTCCTGCAAAATATTTTATTATTGGAGCAGGTGTTGCGGGGTTACAAGCAATAGCAACAGCAAAAAGACTAGGTGCGGTGGTGTCTGCGACTGATGTTAGACTTGCTTCAAAAGAACAGGTTGAAAGTTTGGGTGCAAAATTTGTCTTTGTTGAAAGTGATGAAAATCTTGAGACTGAAGGTGGTTATGCAAAAGAGGTAAGTGAAGATTATAAAAAGAAACAAGAAGAATTGATGAAACAAACAGTAAAAAATCAAGATGTCGTGATTACTACAGCTTTGATACCAGGAAAAAAAGCGCCATTAATTCTTAGCGAAGAAATGGTGTTATCTATGAAGCCAGGATCAATTATTTGTGATTTAGCAACTTCACAAGGCGGAAATGTAGCTTTTTCTGAGAAGGATAAAGTGATTGAAAAAAATGGAGTAAAAATTATTGGATATTCAAATTATGCATCAAGAACTGCTTATTCAGCATCTGGGTTATTAGCCAAAAATATTATTAATTTTTTATCTTTATTAATTGATAAAGAAACCAAATCTTTAAAAATTGATTTTGAAGATGAAATTATAAAAGGAGTGAGAATTTAATTATGGAAACTATAGATCCATTTATTTTTAGGTTGGCTATTTTTATTTTATCAATTTTTGTAGGATATTATGTTGTTTGGAGTGTCACCCCAGCACTTCATACCCCTTTAATGTCAGTTACAAACGCGATTTCATCGGTGATTATTGTTGGTGCATTAATTGCAGTTGCAGTATCGAGTGTAGACTCTAGTCAAATATCACTTTATGTCGGAAGCTTCGCTGTATTTTTAGCAGCCATTAATATTTTTGGTGGTTTTCTAGTCACCATGAGAATGCTTGCCATGTATAAAAAAGGGAAAAAGAAATAAATGTTATCGGTTAATCTTATCGCAGTTTTATACCTAATTTCAGGTATATTTTTTATCTTAGCTTTAAGGGGATTGTCTTCTCCTGAAACCTCGAGAACAGGAAATATTTTTGGAATGACTGGAATGACAATAGCCATTGTCTCTACGCTTTTTAGTGTAAGCAGTATTGAAATATTACTAAATAACATTGAGTTTATTTTTGTTCCTTTATTATTAGGGGCAATTGTAGGTGGATTTGTTGCTGCACGAATTGCAATGACTGCTATGCCACAACTTGTTGCAGGTTTTCACAGTTTAGTTGGACTCGCTGCAGTATTAATTGCCGTTGCTGCTTTTTATAACCCTTCTGCATTTGGGATAGGACAATTTCAAAATATTAAAACAGCCTCACTTATTGAAATGTCACTTGGTGTTTCAATTGGTGCGATTACGTTTACTGGATCTTGTATTGCCTTTTTAAAGTTACAAGGATTAATGTCAGGTTCTCCTATTACTTTTAAAGGTCAGCATTTTTTAAATTTAGTTTTTGGTATTTTAATTGTTGTTTCAATTGTCTTTTTAGTTAAAGAACAAACAACCCAATATTTTTGGGTCGTAACTATATTGTCATTATTAATTGGTTTTTTAATTATTATTCCAATTGGTGGAGCTGATATGCCTGTTGTGGTTTCTATGCTAAATTCTTACTCAGGTTGGGCAGCAGCTGGAATTGGGTTTACATTAGAAAATACAGCGTTAATTATTACAGGTGCGTTAGTTGGATCATCTGGAGCAATACTTTCATATATAATGTGTAAAGGAATGAATAGGTCATTCTTTAATGTTATTTTAGGAGGATTTGGCGGTGAAGAAAGCTCAGGACAGGCTCAACAAAAAACAGCTAAACCTGTGAAACAAGCTGGTGCTGATGATGCAGCTTTTTTAATGAAAAATGCATCTTCGGTTATTATCGTTCCAGGTTACGGTATGGCCGTTGCGCAAGCTCAGCATGCATTAAGGGAGATGTGTGATAAATTAAAAGAAGCTGGAGTAAAAGTGAGTTATGCCATTCATCCCGTTGCAGGAAGAATGCCAGGACATATGAATGTTTTGTTAGCAGAAGCTAACGTTCCTTATGACGAAGTGTTTGAGTTAGAAAGTATTAACAGTGATTTTTCAAATACCGATGTTGCTTTTGTCATTGGTGCAAATGATGTTACCAATCCTGCTGCCAAAACAGATCCCCAAAGTCCTATTTACGGAATGCCTATTTTAGATGTTGAAAAAGCAAAATCAGTTTTATTTGTAAAACGTGGAATGGCTGCCGGTTATGCTGGAGTTGATAATGAATTATTTTTCAAAGATAATACCTTAATGCTTTTTTCCGATGCTAAGAAAATGGTCGAAGAAATTTCTAAATCTTTAGATTAATAATTGTTACAAAAAAATAAAAAAGACATATTTGTATGAAAAAATATAAAAAATATTTAAAATTTTTTATTTTTACAATATGTGCAGGTTTTTTATTTTATGAATTTAATAACAATTATTTGAATGTTGCAAGTAAGGTACAGCTAAAAATATTTGAAATTTCCCTTCTGCTATTTTTAATTGTAATTTTTTTCAATATAATAAATCTTAGAGCATTTTTTTTAACAAAATTTTCAGTAGGATACACTTATAGTTTTAGCGATTGGTCTAAATTAAATTTTGAGAGTATGATAGTAAATTCCATTTTTGATTTGTCAGGAACAGTTTATAAAGCTATTCAATTAAAAAAAAGAAATATAAACTATACTAAATTCATCGCCGTAAGTTATCTGCTATTAGGTTCGTATATCTCAATAACTTTAATAGCTATTTTAACAGAAATATTATTAATCAATAAAATTTTTTCCGATTTAAAAATAATTTTTCTGGTCATATTGATTTTCTTAGCTTATCTTTTTATTCCAATTATTTTGGAGCATATAATAAAATTTTTTTTTAAATTTAAAATATTAAGTAAGCATTTTAGATCGATGCTTGTGTTATTTGAAATATTAAAAAAAAATTTTTCGAATAAAAAAATATTAATTATACTCTTTGCAAATACATTGCTACTTCATTTATTTGAAATAGGACTGTTTTATTTGGTGTGTAGTATTTTTTTGAATAATATAGATATACAGTCAGCAATTTTATTTTTTGCTGCAAGTTTTATTTTTGATAGAATACCATTTTCTTCTGAAATACCAGGTGTTAATGAAATATTACTAGGCTTGTTTGGAATGCATCTTGGAATTCTTTTTACGGATGGTGCAATTATAGGATTAACATTAAGAATGTTAAATTATTTCTCAATTTTAGTAAATAGCGGAGTATACTTTCTAATAAGTTATTATGATAAAAATAAATTTATGGAAAAATAGTTAGAAAATTGCACCTGTAGCTCAATAGTAGAGTACTGCATTGACATTGCAGGGGTAGTTGGAGCGTAACCAACCAGGTGCACCAATAAATAATTTTTTGAAATAATTTAGTTAACCATTAATTTATATATAAGGATTAGTAATTATTTGTTTTTTTTTATTTTTCCAGTTTTTTGGTTTTCTGTAATCGCTATCAAATGAATGCATAAAAAACATTTGATCTAACCAACTAGCATTTTTAAAAATTCTACAATTTCTTAACATGTTAATTTTGAAAATTTTTCTGTATTTATTTTTTTTATTAAATTCATTTATCGCCAAAAGTTCACCACAATATTCATTATGATCTACATCACTAGTATCATCAAAATACATAACGGTCTTAGAGCAGTAGGCATTTTTGTTAAAGTTTAAAACTTTTAAGGCCGCCAAGGTAGAAGAATAATAATCAACATCTATTGAGATAAAATTAATACTAACATTTTTTTTTAAATCATTTTTAAGACATTTTAAAGTTTTTACTATGTTTCCCAAATACACTTTTGTTTTTTGTGGAAGTTTTTTGTAATTTAGTTTTAGAGAAGGGAAGTCAGCAGTCCTATACTTTTCGGGATGATCTCTATAATCAATGGGGGGCGGCATGCCTTTTCCAGTGTCAAAGCCAATAATTTCGTAATCAATTTTATAAATTTTACTTAGCTTTTTAGATATGTATGAAAGGTTATATAAACCTGCACCAGACGCAACACCAAATTCGAGTATTAGTATTTTTTTTTTTTCTTCTAATTTAGCTATTTTAAATGCTTCATTTAAACCAAAAGCATATGGTTGCCTAGGCACTAAATCATAATCTATTTTTTTTACAAAACTACCAAATATAAAAATGAATATAGATACTAAATTGTATATTAAAGGTTCACCTAGTCTTTCAATATAAATTCTATTCCAAATTCTATTTAAAAAGAGTTTCTTCCACATTATGTTTTTTTTTAAATATCATTTTTTATGTAAAAAAAGAAGATTGGTTGCGGGGCTAGGATTTGAACCTAGGACCTTCAGGTTATGAGCCTGACGAGCTACCAGACTGCTCCACCCCGCGATATTTTAGAAATATATAAGTTAAATTAAAATCTAGCTTTTAATTTTCTTAATTTTTTAAACTTTTTAATACTTTCTTCTTTTTCTCTTTTTTTCTTCTCAGAAGGTTTTTCAAAATGGCTTTTTTGTTTTAAAATTCTAAAAGTTCCT
>Ga0209653_1000788_pt1 | contig 27189 bp, 12 predicted proteins | sample SaaInl6LU_22_DNA_FD_184644 | JGI IMG/M metagenome (GOLD analysis project Ga0209653, IMG submission 184644) | Marine microbial communities from expanding oxygen minimum zones in the Saanich Inlet - ESP_116LU_22_DNA (SPAdes) (version 2) | ecosystem: Environmental > Aquatic > Marine > Intertidal...
TAATCACTTATATTCACTGGTAGTCACTTATATTCAATAGTAGTCACTGATAGTTACTCTACTTATATTCACTGGTAGTCACTTATATTCAATAGTAGTTTAGTTTCTTTTTCGTCACTAGTAGTCACTTTTTCGTCACTAGTAGTCACTGGACCCAATTGAACAAAATGACAAAAATGATCATTTAAGTTGGTCTTCCTTGTCGGAGGATTCACTTTAACAAGAACGGAACAGCTCATGACACTTCGTGCAATTTTTCGCAATTTGCTCTAGGGTACTGACTATACACCCATACAAATCAAGCCATTTTTCGACGTAGTGAGCATGCCCCACTAGGCCCAAATTCGCAATTCGTGCCGTGGCGCACGAAATTATGATCGCCACGACGAAAAAAAATCTGACGCCTATCGTTTTCATTTTTTTGATTTCAGAAACTGGGTGGTCGCAATTTCGTGCGGACACGAAATTGAAAACTTTATACTCGCCACGAGCCAAACATGAACACTGAAATTACGAGTGAAAATTCTAGTAGCGATGATCTCGCAAAGGAACTTGACCAGATTCTTGAACGCAACACCTCACGGAATCTGTTTGAAGATTTCGAAGACGCTGTCGTCCCTCTCGATATCACAGACCTTAAACCCGGATTGTTCAATGCCATTGTCGACTCTGGGTTCGGTCAAAGTGATACGAAAGTTAATCTCAAGGAGATGCTCATCATTCCACCGCGTCCCAGCTCCCCCATTGGTGAAGGTTTACATATAGATACCAAAGAAATAAAGGGATGGTATGGGAGACTATCTTCGGGATTCTCTCATACCCGTGAATTTGGTCAACAAGGTAACATCGATTTGCCATTTTCATCAGTTCAGTTCAAGATGGTGTTGTCCAACGAAGACGGTAAAACTGCTAAGATCGCTTTTAACATTTACAAAAACGGAAAGATACGATTCTCTGGTGGTTTACTCGGCAACTCATTTGGAAACCATCCCGAGTTGATCCGAAAGTTTGTTCTGAGATCATACACAGGTGGTGAAAGCTTCTTGTTCAAACCTTTCAAATACAACAACCTTGGCGGTCAATTTTTGAACAATGGAATTTTCCGGGATTTTATGACCATCGCTCAACGTGGCAAAAGATATGGTGTCAGAAGAGTCTCTTATGAACCAGAGATAAACTCCTTTCTCTATGTTTACTTTGAGGATACAAGTTTCAAACTGACCAAAACCGGTAAGGTTCAAATCATGGGAGCAAAATCCCCCTCTGACCTCTTACACGCGTATGAGGTTGGAAAGACCTTCATGCGAGACCTGAACCACGATGGTCAAATTGACGTCACCGGTAAATTCACAGAAACGAAGCCACGAAGATCCTCAGATTCCGGGTCATCATGTGAACAACCACTACTGGGTAATTGTTCACGAATGAGAAAAAGGGAACTTGAAAACTTTGCGCGAAAAATCGGAGTTGTCGACTTCCGCGTCAATGGTAAAGTTGCAAAAAAAGACCAGATTTGGGAGAAAATAATCGAAAAGGTCAATGGAGGTGGAGGGGGTTAGCTCAAAGCTTACCCTCACGTTCCTTCTTCTTGATATCGTTGATGATTACTTTCATATTCTTTGATAAATACTTCTCCGTAAAGTTGCGGCAGACGTAAAGTCCTAATATGACCGCGATGAGTAATGTTATTACTGTTTGCATTGTTATATTAAGTTGAGATTTTAAGTTTCAATAGGTTTAGGTGTGCACAGGACCTCTCCTGTTTCAGCATTACAATCCATGTTTTCAATAAAGTTGAAATATTCTCCTCTGCTGATCTTACTATCATTGTCGGCGTCGTACCCTCCAAACAAACTTATGGAGTCCGGTTGACTAAATGTCTGAGGAGATCCTAAATACGCCGCATACTCTGTGTCATTTGTAAATGTATCACCATCTTTATCAACTGCCCACCATTCACTAACCTTCTGAGCCGCGGCGAATGCTGCCCTTACTTTTTCTTTTTCTTCATCAGTTGCACCCTCCATCACTTGTTGGTTTGTTACACTGATCTGAATTCCATTTGGTGTCACTACTAGACCAGACTCTTCTAATCGCGTATTGAAGTCCTCACTTTGGATATCAACAATCTCCGGTCTATATTTCCGGATCATCTTATGTTTACGAACCGCATCCTCGTGGCAAATGGGGTCCTCATCTGCACATTCTTTCACGAAGTAGTCACACTTTGTGACACCACCTGCTTTTCCGACTTCTACGCTTGGACCATATATACCCAAAAAGACTTTTTTGTATTGGAGGATGCGATTCTGCAAAAACGTGTCCATCGGTATGCCGGCGTTGATTGCTCTTTCCTCTTCAGCTGTATAAGATTCTGCTATATTGTTTTCGTCTCTGACTATTGAACCATGGGGGTCTCGTATTTTACGTAAGTAATTTTCAGCATGATCTATGAAGTTGTTGCGACTCGATAACATATAAGTTGGTTCTCTCGCAACTTCATCACCCACACTATTATACACAATTCGTCTTAGTCTATCAGTAGGTAATCGTTCCTTGCAGTGATCCATACTGTCTATTAAAGCGTCGTGTGATATAATCTCAACCCTTTTTACGAGATCCTGAATTTCTGGACAGTTGTCATCCACACACGTTCCGTCTTCTTTCAAAGCCTTTTTCATATTGAAAAGGTTTGTTTTGAAACCGTATATGTCTTCATAAAGTGGAATGTCCCCATCTTCTATTGTTGTCTTGACCTCGTCGATACCACACTGGAGTGGATTACTTAGACATTGTCCATGTAGGTCGGCAATCGAGGGAGGTTCGATGATAGGAGGGGGTTGGAAGGGTTTTGCTTTTTTCTGTAGATCTAATTGGCGGTAATACAAGTATAGCAAACCCGCCAGTATGATCATCATCACTAAAAACCCTAATATGACCATTAATATACATCCATATTTTTTTCCTGGTATATATTAATGACAAGACCAGTGACAACAGTTCTAGTAGAAGCTTTGATTATAGGGATTATGAACGCTGTTCTGATATTTGCAATCTCTAAACTAAACATTAAGATGGACATACCCATCCTTCATCTGATTGCGGGTGCCCTCATTCATATCATCTTTGAATATACAGGGGGTAACAAGTGGTGGTGCACCCAGACGTATAAGATGTAATTACAGAAGCTCCGGTCTCAACATCTCTTGACGACCCCTGACTTCAGAAATCTCAATCTCCAAGTTCCTCTTGAGTTCTCTGGCTTCACGCGTCAGTCTATCAACATTACGGTTGTAGCGCGTCTTGTAATCCAAGTAAAGCATGCGCTCATGTTTCTTACTCGTAAACCCCTGTCGTTCCTCGTCATTGGAAAATAAAGTATTCTCATTGAGATTCTCAAAAGTCCATTCACCATATCCAACACATCGCGGATCATTGTTGCAAAAATCCTTAATCGCCATGTCTCTCACATTTTTCGTTATGTTCCTAATCGGCTTCAAGGTTTTCAAACTCTTCTCTGTAACCTTGAGATCCACTAATAGACGTTGGAGAGTACACTCATTCTCAACCCATTCATCATATCTCGAAAAGTAATCTTCATCATCCTCGTCATCATCACTGTCAGTTTCGTTCTCAAGGCGGTAAACAGCCATATTACCTTGCACAACCTGGAATGGAATCCTTCGTGTTTCAACCACGGGAGGGTCGTCGTGTTTGGGCATGTTTTCATGAACACATTTAAGTTTGTTGCACATCTCCAAATAAGTCCCCTCGGGGATAATATTGGAGATGTCATCAACACAACGCATGAGACTTTGAAGGTGCTCCATATTTTAAATTCTTACTTTTTTATTACTACCACACAGAACTTAGGTGTGTAAAACTCAAACAAATTCCAAATTATCTTGAGAAAGCTCTAACCATCTGATCCTTCTTTCCAAAGTTTCCCTATATTTTGCCCTGAAATCATTTTCTAAATATAGAAATGTTTTGCAGGTTTTAGCAAACTGCTTCTTGTTTATATCAGCGCTGTCCAAATCCGTGCGATCCAAACCGTGGATACGACAATAATGAACCTTAACCTGTTCCTTTATTTTTGGAGAAGCGCGTTTAAGTGGTTGATGTGCATCATATTCCCTGTGTAAGTATGCCATCTGATCACCCAGGAAATCCCCATCCATGTCAACGGACTTCTCATAGTAATAATCGTAAAAATACCTGACAGTCTCCTCATCGGGACCCACGGGGGGTATTGTGATGTTTTCATAATCGAACAAATAGACTGGATCTGACCTCTTGTCGTAAGCCTTTTTCAATCTGTCACACAATTGTAGATAATCACCTTCAGTGAATGATTTTGAATAGCGATCAACGATCTGCATCACAGTGGTCAAATCATCCATCTTATCTGTGTATCAAACCTTTTGTCTAAGTGACTTAAAATTTTCTCATGTATGTTCAGGAATGTATAAAACAACCTATGACAAACAAGAATGTCAAACGGGTGTGATACATATAGGTTATGGAGCCTTTCATCGAGCTCACCAAGCCGTTTACATCGACGACTACATGGAAAAAACTGGAGACCTGCGATGGGGTATCGTAGCGGTCAATCTCAGAAATGAAGGACTGCGTGAAATAGATGATTACATCCTGAAGACGCCTTCATCGTATCGTATGGTTCGTTCTCATTTAGATTTCATCGACTGGACAAAGAATAGAACAGTGGCGAAGCATATGCTCACTCTCCCAAGTGTCAAGCTTGTCACGATTACTGTTACTGAAAGTGGATATGCACCAGGATCTCCGCTATTTGAATACTTGGCCTGTGGTTTGAGAAATAGGAATTCTCCGATTACTGTGCTATGTTGTGACAATATTAGACAGAATGGACTCGTTCTCGAAACACAATTCTTAGCATACCTATATCAAACCAATCAATATGAACTTGCTGATTGGGTCAGGGATAATGTATGCTTTCCATCTTGTATGGTTGATAGGATCACTCCCCGAACAACTCAGAGTCTCATGGAAGAAATCGAGGAGTTATTCCCAGGGTTGGAGCACAGCGCCGTGCAAAGCGAAGAGTATACACAATGGGTCATCGAAAATAAATATAAGACTGAGTTTCCAGATTTAGCAGAAGTCGGAGTCACTTTTACAGATAATTTAGAACCCTATGAAGAGACAAAGATCAGGATCTTAAACGGTGGACATACTTCCCTTGCATATCTTGGTGTGCTTTCTGGTTATCAAACATTTGATCAGGTAATGAATGATATAGCACATCGCAACCATTTTAAAAATCTCCAAAAGGAAGAAATCGTCCCTTCCATCGAGATGGATCTCCCTTTCGACATTGATGAATATGTCGACACAATAGAGGAAAGGTTATCCTCCGAGTCAAATCAGGATGAACTTGAGAGAATCTGCATGGATGGATTCACAAAATTTCACACGTTCATTGTCCCCTCACTCCACAACTGTTTGGAACAAGGTAAAAAACCTATACACACGTATAGAAGTATTGCGGGGTGGTATTTATATGCTCGAAGGTTTTCAAGGGGATGTAAAAAAATTCGTTACAATGAACCAAATTGGCTCCTGTTAGAGCCGCTTCTCAGAGAGGGGAACGTGGACGCGTTTGTTTCAAACGAGCGCTTATGGGGTGATATACCAAAGAAATACATTACATTCTCAAGGGATCTAAAATCTATACTAATGTCACATACATGTGAATCTGAGTTAGACCTATTGGGAAACGACTGATGAGCTCCACTCTGCGTGCAATTGTTGCACATATTCAGACAGAGTCGCGTCCGCGTAAGACACATGGTAGTCATCATCATCATCATCGTCATCCTCGTTCACAAGGGAACCAATAATCGTCGGCTCAAATATAGGCAATGTCATAGGTTCATTCTGGTCCGGTAGAAATGATGGAGGTTGAACCTTTCGCCTCAAAGCCTGTAAAGTGTTGCACAACTCTAAATAATCACCTTCAGGGATGTTTGTAGTATTCTTGTCAATGAGTTCCTGAATTTTATGGAACATATCCATTTTAAAGTTAAATCTCACAGGGTTTGTGGTATCAACTTAGGTGTATATTTTCATATACGTAATATTCACTTAGGTATGAACTTGACGTATAATTACCTTTTATGACTTTTTTGATTTTTTCAAATTTTTCAAACATGGGCTCCAAGTCACGTTTATTCTGAACATGAAACTCGATCTCATTTCCAAAATCGATGAGAGTTGCTGCAAACTTGTTTTCCAAACCTCTACTTTCTACGAAGGATAAGAGTCTTTTACACTTCGTAACAAGTATGTTAAGTTCACGGTCTGGTTCTTTTTCGAAGGCGATGATCCTTTCTTCACCACATTCATTCGTAGCTTTGACGACATCATATTTTAGTAAGAATTCAGTAAACATCTTTTTTTCATTTTGAGATTCTTGAGTTGTAAAGGTGTGGCCGAGAAGCGCTTGTAATATACTTTTGAACATTTTTTAGGAGCTGACGGGGTTACAGGTTCTGTGCAATATAGAACTTCTTCCCAAATCTTACGTTGAACGTCTGGACACAATGGAGATGTAGCCTGAAGAAAAGCGATGCGGAGTTCGTCAGTCGCTGAACCAGGAATACCAAGGTGTGACGTCGAGTTGACAAACAACCCGTTAAGGGGAATGGTGTGTGTTGTCATTATCTTGAGTTTCTTCTTCCTCTTCGTCGAGACTTAGGTGTCGTTCGATCGCAATTTTTTCAAGTTCGACATCCAAATACACACGAAGGGGTGCGTCATAAACTGCACACTTCACCCAGTTGAAGATATTAACAACGTATTGGGGCCCCATAGACTTCATGGTCTGATAAATTGCCTGCAGATACATATTTATTTATTACCACCGTTTTTTTTATATGAGTTTAACAATTTGAAAAAGTCATACCACGCATACAGAGCCATCGTTCCTGTAAAGATGATCGTGTTCCGGGCAATCACCGGGACCATGATATTTATTGAGAGATAAAATTTCTTCATTTTCATTAATAAATGTTTTCTAAATTATTACTCGCGATCACTATTTTTCTACATAGGCCCAGAAAAGGTCGGCCCAAGAAGCCTCCTCCACCTACTTGGATGTAAGTTCTTTGAGACGCTTAATCGTCCCCGTCACCCTAAACTCGTCAATCTTGTCGCAGATGGACTTACCAAAACCGGGTAGGCTCTTAACCTGAGAACCATGACTGATCTTGTCAGGGATAGACTTCAGAACATCCGACGCGTTCCAATAAACTTCACACTTGAAAGGGTTCTCTTCGAGATTACCAAGTTTCAAAAAGAGATTGGCCAGCTTCTCATTGGGTGGGTTCTTAGTTTTGAGAAAATCATCAACCTTCTTTGCGATACCCTTTCCAATTCCCTTCACTTTCTTGGGTCCCGATGCAAGCTCATAAGGATCTTCAACACGATAAGGGAGGTAGAAAAGGGTCTCCGCTGCGTGGTTGTAGATCTTCTTCTTGAAGCTGTCTTTCTCAGATGCCGCAATTGCCCTCAACATGTCATAGATGTCTTCGTTGTGTGAAACGAATTCGTCAGACTCGTCAGACTCCTCGGACTCCTCGGACTCCTGACTGTCACTGGACGCGACAGACTCCTCGTAGTCAGAATCCTGTTCATCAATATACTCATCAATCTTGTTGGCGATGGAGTTGCCGATACCTTTGAGGTGAAGAACACTCTCACCACTCTCGACTTCATAAGGTAAATTCTCGATGATCGTAGCGGCTCGCTTGTAAGCCGCATCCTTGTAGAAGTCTGCGGTCATCTCACCGAGTTCACGGAGACGGTCAACGATACCCTGATTCACGGATTTCTTGAGAACACGGGAGGTTGTGTCTGTGTATGAAGGAGTGGTCTGCATCATGTTCTTGAGTTCATTGAGTTCATTGAGGGCATTGACCTTCTCTTCGTTGACTTGAGTGATGAGCTTCTTGAGCTGATCAATCTTGGTTCGAGACTCTTCATTGAGCTTCTCGAGGTTTTGGATGTATTCGATGATGGCAGTGGAGTTCATTGTTCAAGATGTTTGATAAAATAAAGGTGCGTCAAGACCCGACTTAGGTGTCCAAACGTCATTATGTTATTATTACAATTCTAGTTCTATGCCCCGATTTTCCAGTATTGGTGTCTGTCACTGAGTATGTAACCCTGTATGTCCCAGGTGTGGTGGTAACCACATCACCCCCCACTACTACAGTAGATTCATCGGTCACATTTGATGTAGCACCCTGTTCTGTATAAGATGCAGTTGTCAAAGTGTCTAGATCGTCTCGGTAGTTCAGCGTAATGACTGGATTAAAAACAGTCTCAGTGACACTATATAATACGACTTCGTCGTCGTTGTGTATTAATATCTTAGACTTATCACCAGTTACTTCTACATGTTTGGTGGTTGATGATGATGAAGATTCTGGAATTGTAAGAGCGTGTTTATACACACCATTTTCCAGTGTGTATCCATCTATATATTTAGTGGATAATCCAGATGGGTGTGTCACGTATTTTTCATTCCCAGTTCCTTTAGCATAAATCAATAAGGATCCATCATCACTGATGTCCGCCTCACCAGACATTAGTGTTCTCGTGTTCAAATTGTCTATCAACGTGCTGTTTTTTGTCCATGCTCCAGAATTCAATGTGAATATTGAAACATTTTGTCCACTCGCATCCTGGCCGTTGTTCCTATTTAAAATGGTCGATCCATCACCAGATAATTTGACATTCTTTCCTAATCCCTGATTTTCAACACCACCCCTAATATCTCCACCAACTTGGTTCCAAACAGTTGTAACCGGATTCCTTTCATATACCTCAATCTGACCTGTATTTACCCGTCCAGTGGTTTTGAGATTTATGTTTCTAATATATTGTGAAGAGGTGACACCACCAGTTCTCCCAGAAAATCCAAAATATGTTTGTGTGTTATATAAACTTTGGTGTTCATCCCCAAAATCGTGAGAAACACTCGATATCACACTTCCATTTGTATATTTAACTATAGATGTCATGATACCGTTATCATACGAAACCTCTATTTTTAGCCATCTGTAAAGTGGATAATAAGTTTGTTTATATTTTTTGTATATATCATTATTGTCCCTAATCTGATGTGTATCGCCCTGCCAAAATTCGTAGAAGTTGTTGTATCCGTTATGCACCGAAGCTTGATATGCTGTTATAGGATTCGTCGCATAGTAAATCATACGCATATCATCAGCACCCCCCCATCTAGGACCATAAATGTACCATTCCCATGACAAAGACCAGGAGCTCGTCATGATAATTGGCCAATACATTGTGTTATTTTGACCATACATACCGTAACTAGTAAGTTTATACGTTCTTTGAGGGAATAGGCGCCCCCAATACCACCTCAACACACCATGTCTTATTTCACTCGGGTTCGTAAACGAGTATATACTAGACGAGATTCCCCCCCCCGACAGACCTGTGGTAAATTTACGAGAACCCAAAGCTATACGATTTCCGTTTGAGCTTAACGATACAGCATCACCCAACCCCGTGGCTACTGCAGTCCCATTTGCTATACTATGATCCTCTTCATATTGCGAGGAAGAGGAATCCCACTTAAATATCACAACCTCTTCCAAGTATTGTTCATTCCCACCAGGATAAGACACAGCGATAGTGTTACCATCGTTTGATAACTCAATGTGATACAAGTATGACCCATTTTGAGCAAATCTACTCGGCACCGCAGTTCTTTCTCCCCACATACCCAACTCATACGCAAATACACGCACACCATCGGACGCGGTAAATGCGACAATTTGACCATCAGCCGATAGTTTAACCATCTGTCCGTTCATAGACCCAAACCCTCCAAACGACTGCACAAAGGATTTTGGAATATCATAAATAACCACATCATCAGTTGTTTTTCTAATTATAGCCTGTCTACTTCCATCATTTGAAATGCTTGAGTAATAACTATCATCCAATTGTTGTTGTATTATGGTAGCCTCCCTGTCATCTTTAACGTGAACACTTCTCGTAGAAGTGCCAAAATTTCCATATACATCAGATGCTGTGTAGGTGACCGAGTGAGTTCCACGGATATTTTGAATCTGTGACATTCTTGCATAAGATGGAGCCCTCGTGATAACATTCTCATTACCATCTGAGCCAATATAGGAGGGATCGTTATAGGTCGTGTTGACTTTATGAGTGATATCCCCACCCAATATTGTAATTACCGGTGGTGTAGTGTCAGGTATAACTGTTATTGTTCTCTCAACACTTGCTACCCCAAATGCATTTCTAACAACATACCGCATCGTGAATGTTCCAACTGTAAAACCATCTGGGGGGACTCCATATGTTTCCAAACTACCACCAAACAAAGACACTGGTGGGTCTGGTTCTGTATACACATTTCCCTGAATGATATTAATCACGGAATCACCTATAAGTGTTATAGTTGGTGGGGTAGATGATGTCTTCACGTTCACTTTTCTTTCAATGAAATTCGTTATACCAAATCTCGTTACAGTGTATCTGACCGTATAGATACCTATAATAGTATTATTAACGATGTCACCAGTGATGACTATGGTATCGGAAGGATCATCTGAAGTGCATCCGAGTTCATTATATGTTTCACCCACAATCAATTCTATCGATGAATCCCCATTTAGTGTAAGTATGGGACTGAAGTATTGATTTTTTGTAGACACTATGACGTTAGACCCATAACCCGGACGTTCCGAAACACCGTGTAGGAAATAATTTCCAGAATCAGATATTTTCACGATTGGAGACTGAGGTAAGCTATCTGGGAATACACTATCATTAGTCATATTCGGAACTAAATCTGGTATTGAATTATTTTTAGACCAGTTTCCAGTTTGAGAGTCTCTGTCCCACAGTTCAGCAATTTCTAGGTCAGTGTAATCAATAGAGTAATAATCATGACTAAAACCAAATCGACTAACGATCATTCGTGTCCCATCCCCAGAGACATCTAACGATTCACCAAACCTGGTGTAAGAACTTAATCTTACATCTAAGTTTCCACCCCTGGTAATTACTACTTCAGTCCCTGAAGAGAAACCCAGTGGTAAACCAGTTGATGAATCAATCGTAGCGTCGTATTCTTTTATAACAACTCTACCTGTGTCATATGTGAAATCTACAGTATCTGTAGCATAGTCTGGGTCACCCACGAATAAACGTGTGCAATCGTCATTCAAAAACAGGGAATTTCCGAAATTATTATTCGAGCGATTTGAGGAATTCTGTAGAGGATTTGCTTTCTGTACTACTGAACTCGTGGAAGTATCATACAACAACACTTCACCGTTATTAACCCCGGGGGCACTCACAGCTAAAGAATCACCGTCCCTTGACATTGAGACTTGATGCCCGAAATTCCCAGAACCCGTTAAAGTGGCTACCTGACCCCATAGATTACTAGAGTAATTCATCACTCTCACTTCATTGGCAGTCCCGATACCAATCGCGAGCTTGGTCGCATCATTTGATAGAGACGTAGATATTATCTCGGCTACTGAATCCACTATAATATTGTCACCAAGTTGTTTCCAACTTGGTATTGGAAGTTCTTCTGAGAGCAAATAATTTGTGAATACGGGTGTGGAAGCTGCTGACTCATCCCCATAATATAGCGACATCACACTTGTGCCATCACTTGTCATGAGAGTTGTCGACTGAGCTGCACCAATAAAATTCCGTTTTTCTGTATCACTGAGAAATCCAATACCACCCGTCTGTTCGATGACGATGGGATTTACGGTATTAGGTATCCATGTGTTAGTAGATTGGTTATAATCATACACGTAGACGTAATCATTACCATCAGTCCCCGAAACCTGTTTGCTAGGAACAATCAGTCTAGTTCCATCATTAGAAATTGAGGAGGAAGAGGACGCGAAAGGGTTCATTTTAAGTGATGATCCTTCAGTTGGGTCCCCGAAAATCGTGTCACCATGAGCAGTAAATGTTCCAGAAAGTGTTTTTTTATACACATTTACTCTTGGTTGACGATTTGATTTTGTATAATTTGGGGAGTCGACGGAGTGTGTAGCATTGTATACTTGTCTTGGAAGCTGCACTTCTGGTTCAGAGACTGTTAAGAACTGTTCGTTTTGTGAGAATGATATATAACTGTGAGGCCAAAATCTAGCAGCGTAAGTAAAATTAACTCCACTCGGGATGTTGTAATAATCCGCAGCATAGGAATCAACCCTCCTACCCAGTTCAGAAATGGGTATTGTATGTGTAATGCCATCAGATGTGACGTAGTCTATTGTGTTCAAATAATTTGTGACATCGTGAGGTATATGTTGAAGTGTCGACCACGAACCATTTGTGTACGCTTCAATTTTTATTCCATCGGTTCTCGTATCATACACAACAAAGGAACCGTCATTTGATACTTTAACACTATGCCCAATATGTTCGAGGGTGTTTGTGTCTATACCGTTGAAACTTTGGGATGGTTCTGCAAATTTTCTGTGTATGGGCTCCCAACCTACACTGAAATAATCGTTTGTTGGTGCGTATGAAGCGTTGCGTTTATACAGACTCCACGATGGTTTATGATCACCATTTGAACCAGAATTGGTGGAAGGTAATGAGGAATTGAAACTACGGGAGACATTGCTATACCCTATCGTAAATAGTACCGAATATACATCTCTTTCAGAAGACGCTGGTAGAAATCCAGGTGATCCAACACACAAATACTGACCGTCAGATGATAAACTTATAGACGCTCCATTATATGTCATGGTTTCGGCCTGTGCATTTCGTCGGTCTTGATTGCTGGGACCAAAATGTACGTGTTTAGGCACAATCAAACCCCCCAACTGAGACCAATCTGAAAGATTCTGATCAAATTCAAATACTACAGCGGCTCCTCTCGTGGCTGTTTTAGCGACTCCAAGATTTGTAATTTCTCCCATCTGCAAGTAGGGTAACCCAAGTGCTACGCGTGTCCCATCCTCAGATATTTCTACCACATGCCCCATTTGAGCTCCACCAGATGTGTGGTCAAATCCAATAGGAACCCCGGATCCAATAATTTGACCGGGTGAAGAACGGGAATTCGAAGGGTTATAAGAAGACGACGTCGCCGGGGGTCCAGATAATGAAGCCATTGTTATGTCATTTCCCTTTTTATTCCACCCGACCAATCTGGGGGTAACAGTTTTTGACCTTACTTTCCAGAATCCATTATTAGAGTTTAGGGTAGCGTAGAGTGATAAGAACTCATTTCCATTCCCACTCAAAAATACTTCTAAAAGATCAGAAACTTCTGTATTTATAAAATTCGGTTCGATCTCGACCCATGAGTCCCAGGCATCTACGTAATTATAATACACTTCAACTTTTCGACCATCCGAATTTTCACGGATTGTGACTAATCTGTTACCGTCCGATGAAATTGAAACCCTATCCCCTGTCAACTTTGGTGTGATAGTAGAGTAAATAGTTCGACCCTTTCTTGTGCCGCTAATATTGTAAACAGATACGAATCCATACCCCAAATTCGGATTATACAAACCAAAAGCTATATGTTGTCCATCCTTTGTCATATCAAGTGATCGCGCCTCGGTGAAGGCGGGAATACTAATGGAAGGTAAATCATTGAGGATACTTCGTTCCAAAACCCAAGAAGTGCTAGTGAGCTTGAATATATGCACTGCGATGGTATTTGTGGAACCCTTTAAACCGACTGCTATTATGTCCCCATCCCCCGACATTGCGATGCACGGACCACCACCAAGCTGTGAGCTGTAAGATTGGAGTGGTGGAGTTGTATTTGGTATGAAAAAAACAGCTGTTTCTACCCATACCGATGGGAATACAAACTTATTCAGGTCATAAATAAAGATTTTGTTATATTTCAGAATCACTACCCGGCTTCCATCATTTGATAGAGCTATGTTGCCACCGTAATGACTCAGTGAGTGGTCTGATAGAGACGGGTCTGTAGGAATTGGATCTGCAATCAATGACCATGTAACACCCCATCTTCCGTAAAGGAAAACACGTTCTGGATTAGCGACATTTATATATCTTACAGCGTATCCGTAAATACCCGATGTATTAACAGCACGGTATATTATTGCCTTTATACCAGGTGTTGTCTGTGGGAAAGTTTGATCGACAACCTTGGTAATTACACCAGTTGAGTTAGTCGAAGTCACACCAGGATCTACAAAATTGTCACCGATTCGCATTTCGTTTTGAGGCAATCCTACTAACGTGACTGTAGGAATAGAGTCAGTGTCGGTATAATCACTAAATTTAACCGTTACGTCAACACTGAACGTGGAAAAGAAAGTATTGTACATAGTTAGCCTTCCTCTCATTTGATCATCCGCCGATAGTGTCCCCGAATATGAAGTATTGCTCTTCACGTAATTAATGTAATTGCTATCATGGCTTCCACTGAACGATACCGAACTCGAAAATCCATTATCTGTATAAATTGTTATTGACATGTACTGCCATCCACCACTATGTCTCACGGGTGCATTACCATTTAATGTAATCGATACTTCAAAGTCTAACGTCGGAGAAAATACAAAATTTGTCGGAACTGTAAAAAGAGGAAAATCTTGGTTTCTCCATGTTCCACTCCACCCCGCGAAACTCGGTCCATATGGAATATTGGTAGTCGAATAAGAACCGTTCATAACGACATCCTCTGTCACGCGAACTATTCTGACCTGAATATTATTCGATGTTTCGTACTTGATAATATATTCACCTTCTGTGTATACATCTACAGTTCCTGTAACAGATACAACCTCCGCACCAGAATATGAAAAACCCGGATCTGTGAATGCAACACCTTTCGTGTGTATAAATGTGGATTCCCCGTTTAATATGATTGGGGTAACACTGTCACCACCCTCCTGCACGAACGCAGCTACATTACCATCACGTGACAGCGCAACTTTACCTTCGATACTGTTTGTAGAGACAACAAATTCTTCATTCCAACCACTAATAGAAGAGTCATCTCGATTGTATATGTAAACATTGGACTCATTTTGAGTAATTAATCTATCACATGCTTCAGATACAGCTAAAGATTTGTTTCCTATCCGACTGATGCCAGGGTTCGCGATTATACCCGGTATCGCCGATGTTGTGTATCCGACCTGACTGAATGTTTCGACATTGATCACTGTGCGATCGTATTCGTATATAGACACCATAGGGAATGTCTGGTGTGGTTTCCCAATAGCGATATACCTACCATCACTCGTCATGGCTAAAGATTTGAATTTGAACGATTGTCGGTATTGATCCCCAAATGGTATAACACCAGTTCCAAATAGACCGTGTGTATAATCATCGATAGGGTGATCAGATCTTGTTGTTTCGTAGTTGCTCTTGTTGTCAAAATAAAATACATCGAGGTCGGTGACAGTGTTAGGAAATGGTGCTTGTGAAGCCACAATGGTGGTGTCTGACAATGAATACACAGATATTAAGCTCCTAATAAAATCAGTATAAACTACATTAGTTGTCATGTGCAATTTTGTCCCATCTTGGGAAAGACTGATTTGATTTCCTGATGGTAATGTCTGTCCAATTTGTTTAAACGTTGATGGGTAGACATCTTCTACTATTTCATATACTTGTGCAGATGGGTTAAAAAAAGCTACTCTGTTCCCTGATAGTGAGGTATTGGAGTTTCTACTATTGACACTACTTGGCGCTTGAAATTTTAGAACAATATTTGTTGGGTTTACTTCTTCTACATTCACAATTCTATTTAGAGAACCTGACACATTTCCACTCGTATCTGTCGCCGAATATACAAGTGTATACGAACCAACTACAGATGAGTTGACCGCGCCAGTTACTTCAAATGTTGACTCATCGTCATCTATTGTGACACCTGGTTCAATGAAGTTGGTGTCTTTTCTGTGAATAATTAAAGGAGAACCATTTAACGATATAACAGGTTCTACAAAATCGGCATTAGAAATCTTAGACGTCTCTGTAGAGTATACTTGCACCTTCCCCAAATTGTTATCAGACAGAGGTGATGATATGACCATTCTGTTTCCGGTCGTAGAGCTTGATAAAGAATACCCAAAATTACCATCAGTATCTGTCGAAGTTATAATTTCATCAGAAATAATCACCCACTCGGAACCCACATACTGATAAGCACTCACTCGCCCCGCTTTACTATAAACTAATAACTTCGCTCCATTACCACTCAACTGTATCGATGAACCCAGTTCATCATTTTCATTCGCACCTATTATAGGACTACCCTTCAAAGATGGAGGTGTTGTGTTTGCGTCATAAATTAACACACGCCCCCTCTTCGCATTGAAGAATGGTGCACCAACTGCAAACAATAAACCATCATCTGATATTGACACACACCACCCAAATCGTTCACCGAAAGTAATCGGTTGGGCAAAAATGGGCACCAGTCCATTTACATACGACGATATTTTGACGTAACCGGGACCTGCTGTTGGTGCACCGAATAGAACCACTTGATTTGTTGATGATATCGCTACATCATAACCAATTTGGTGCTCTATTTGGGTATTCTCAAAAGATAGCGATGTTTCAGGGAACCATGTAGATGAAATGTAACGATATGTATTTACTCCTCCGACACCAGTGACGACACCACCCTGGAAACTCTTTCGGGGTTCACCAATAGTCAAAAATTCACCCGACCCACTCAATGAAACGGACCACCCAAATTTACCACCCGTATCAGAACCAAATATTCGGGGTCCAATCATATTCCATGACGCCGTATACTCATACACTTCAACCAAACCCCCTTCAAAATCTGGCGCCCCAATAGCTACCCTAGAGCCATCTCTTGAAATTGATACATCCCAACCGTAACTCCCACCAGGGTTGGGACCACTGAGTGTAACCATCTCATCCCAAATTACTTCTACCGGGTTGAATTTGTATATATTCACCATCCCCCTATTTTCATCATAACCTGGCATACCTACGACTACGTAATTTCCATCACCCGACATAGATATTGACCAACCAAGTTTGATTGGAGTTGAAGAAGCAACAAAACTTTGAAGAGTGAGACCAAGTTGTAACAATTCACCAGAAACACTGACAATTTGATATATGACATCTGAGACATCGTTTTCTGTCACTGTGTATTTTACTCTATATTCATTTGTGACGCTGGTATTGACTACTCCCGATATGTCTACATTTGATGAAGTTGTGACGTAATCATAATTATAATCTTGGTCCACTTGGAGACGTGTTATTCTAGTGCCATTCAATATGAAAGAAGGTCTCACGACATTCCACCTAAACAATTGATTTGTGATTGAAGATCCCACAAATATACTAGAAGCATCCTCCGATGCAAAAACTTGACGACCGAAAGATGTACCAACACTATTATCGGATAATTCACCTATGATGGGTGACCAAAAGGAACCGTCCCATTTATATTGATAAACTTTACCATATCCCATGGTCGAAGGTATCGAGAAAGTCACAATGTCACCGTTTCTTGACAGTTTAACAGAAGAACCCGCGTAATAGATTTTATCTCCAAGTTGGCTCCAAACACTTGTCACTTCATCTTGGTTGAATATTTTGACACACGCATTACCAATATCCCCTATCGCGATTCTTCGAGCATCAGATGAGAAGTCCACATATTCTCCAAAGTATTCACCCACTACAGTCCCCAATACTGAAAATTTTATAGAGTCGTCAGATGTATTATACACAAACACCGCACCCGTCGTGTAATTGTTCAATGGTGAACCTATTAGGATGAGAGATCCATCGTTGTTCAGAGCGCAAGAAAATGGTTTCTTCTCTACAGAACTTGGAAGTGTTAATGGTTCCATATACTCGTGTATTTTTACCCATGTGTCAGATGATTCTGTGTATCTATATGTGAATATATACGGGTTTTTTGTCCCCGTAGGTTGTGATGAACCACATGATACTACAGAGCCATTACCCGAAATAGTGACAAATTGTCCAAATCTATCACCATCAACCCCATCAAATATATCACCACCTTTCTGCACCCACTTATTGATAACAAAATCATATGCATATACTCGAACTAACCCAGTTGTGTTAAATCCAGGGGCTCCAATGACTGCTGTTAAGCCATCATTTGATAGTGCCAAAGCTACACCAAATGAAGAATTTGTTGGTCCTTGTATCTTCTGCCCCATTGATTTCCAATCGTAGTTGCTGGGAACGGGATCCCATTCACTCAAAACAACGGTATCGTCAGCGATTATACTATTAGCAACCACGTATCCATCTCTCGACATACACATTTTGTCTCCCACTAGTTCCGAACCAACAAAATCTATATCATTAACAACAATAACGGTTCGAGTGATTAACTGGTTAGATGGAATACCGTAAGTGGAAATTGCTGTGTAACTCACCTCATATGAACCCAATTTACTCATATTTACTTTAGAATCGTCAATTGTTATTGTAGATAGAATACTTGATGTCACACCTGGATCATTATAAACACCATTGACTTTGACTAAAATAACCGGATCACCATTTAAAACCATAGTTGGAATCGCCGGGTCTTTGATTATTATGACTTGTCTCGTCTTGGTGACTACATTACCAAATCCATTTTGTGCTGTATACACTATTTCATATTGTTCACCCTCAATTGACGTATCTTCAATGTCACCTTCAATCGTTACAGTCGCACCCGTATCTGTTACAGCACCTGGTTCCACGTAGGTTGTATTCGCTTGTAGGGGAAATGGGTTTATATCATTTAATGTTATAGTAGGTGTGACGTAGTGAGAAATTGGTTTTACGGTATATACCGTCACACACCCCGTATCTACACCTGGTTCGTCTTTCCGAGGTGCAGAAAGAGCAATAATTCCACCATCACCAGAAATAGCGACAGACTTTCCAAACTCGTCAGTTGCGCTACCCCCGATCGGGTTCATTTTCCACCCCTGACGTGTCCACCGATTGTTTTCGCGTTTAAAAACTTCTACATGCCCCCTAGTCCCGAGCATTCTCCTAGAATTTATAATCCCGCTGTCACTATTAAAACCAGACATCCCATATATCAAGTTGTTCCCGTCGTAAGATAATTTAATTTGAATGTCAAATGCATGTAGTAAAGGAATCTTGTTATTAGCTTGTTCCAAAAATGAATTCGAAGTTATGTCATATATAATTATTTTGGGTGAAGTATAACCCGTTTCACTCACTGCTAATATATTGGACTTCAAATCTAAAGAATGACCATATCTAGTAAAGAACGAACTGCCAGTTTTAGAATCCAATAAAGTTATTGAGTCTGAAGTCTGATTTACATTATAAAGATTCACCTTACCAGTGTTATAATAATATTGAGGTGCAGATACAACGAGACGACTACCATCTTCTGATATTACAACCTTTTTACCGAAGTATTCACCGTTGGGGGAAAATTGAGCACCTTCCAGATCATTACCAACCTGACCCCAAGAGGTTCCATCATAATAATACACCCTCACGTAACCTCGTGTATTGAGTCCATACGGTGCACCCACCGCGATGTAATTTTTATTCTTTGAAAGACTTACAGAATAACCAAACAAATCACCCGACGATCCACCGTTTATATCTGAACCCATCTGTTCCCACTGGGTCGTAACGGAATTCCAGTCGTAAATACGAATGTGTCCGGAATTTAGAGTTGTGCCATCGTCATTAAATACTGCACCGACGACTAATCGATCACCATCATCTGAAAGTGAAATGGACCAAGCAGAGTAATCTTGGGCTTCTTCACCGTCAATATCGACGCCTTTTTGAACCCACGCCCCCTCTTCATCTGCGCGAGAGTAAACACGAACACTCCCAGCGTTTGTGCCCCCTCCGTCATTTAATATCGAACCAGCAGCTAAATGTAGTCCATCTTCAGACATATCAATCGACCACCCGAATAGGTCACTCACACTTTCTCCATAAAGAACTTGCCCAGTCCTAGCAATTATAGTCTGATCTGCACTTTTTTTAACACTATTGAGTAAATCCGGATCAATTCCATGCCTGAGACCAATTGCTACTGCATCGACTGAATTCGTTTTCCGTTTTGTTCCATCGAATTTAGATTCCAGAAACTCATTTAGTGTTAAGAATGTGTTTTGTGCATCTTTTCTGGATGCGACTGCCTTTCCTACAACTCGAGATTTCATTTCACCATACGCATGATTCGACTTGTATTTGACAACCGTGCCCATCCTTATTTTATATTACAAATTAATCTGAGAATAATGTTCCACCCATACCACTCTTTATTCTGAGTACATTATAGTTTACTGCATATATTGGGCAGTTTATATTTTCGGTGCATTGTATTTTACATGAGTCAATCATACTGAAGTTCAACGTTCCTGATGGTTGGTATCTACTCGCTGACAAACAAAATGGGTAAAAAAACATTTCTTGAGTATTACTCGACGAATACTCGGTATGATAATAACATGGGATGGATGTAAAGTATGGGACAGAACGCTTAAAATCAATCAAGTCTGTACCATTTATTTGCAGTTTGACCTTGTTTATGGGAGAAACTAATGCGTTATTTACACCTTCAATCACGTTACTACTCGCGATGTATTTAACGGGGTGATTAAAAACCAATTCCTGGATTTTTTCATTATTTGGTTCATTCTTCTGAACTTGATATATTAAAATATCTCTTGTAGTTGACGCCATCAGATTTCTCTCGTCCTCATCTAAAAGAATGTAGTGTGCATCGATCATATATGTATGATCAGGTAGATTATCTTGCCAGTATACTTTCAATTCTACGTCGTGGTACTGAAGAGATATCAGGGGTAGACACACCTGCCAAGATTCACAAAAAAAGAAACGAAGTGGGTAGAAATAAGATTGTGAACCGACACCACTATGCAAACTTGCTGGATACGTCTTGGAATATGTGTTTGCAAATAAGTCGATTGCGATACCCTCTGTAAATTCAGAATCTTGTGTATCTATGAGCTGCCCACCAATATACAATTCTACGTGTTTAATTATTGTTCTCCAATCGGAAATAAGCTGAGATCCCGAATCTAGATCGTCTGCAATAATATTGATATAACTCAACAAGTCTCCCATCTTTTGAATTCTCACAGTGGAAAATCCATTACTTGTCGGATTTTGCATGAAATTCTGATGACGAGAAAATGAGGAAAAGTTTGAATGTCGTTTAAATTTTGTATTGAAATATCCTATCTGTGGTGAACCTGTTATGTGTTTATCCTGTTGACCTTTAGAAACGAGTTGTGCAAGTGCTCCACTCGACATCTTTACTATTATACATAAATAATTTTTAAATGGAGTATACACGAACATCACTTTGAGACACCACTGAAAGTAATGTTCTATCGTCACTTATTGCTACAAATTTACCCATATCATTAGTTCCACCTTCTGCGACTACGACCTTTTCAAAGGTGTCACCCAACAGTGACCAGCCATCACCTCTATACGTGTAAATATATACACGACCATTGTTCTCAGCTTCAGATCCGATAACAACTGTATTACCTGATAAAGCAACAGATTTACCAAAAGTCCCTGATATATGACTGCCAAATGGTATCCACGAATCTGATACAAACCTATATACCCTCACACCACCCCCGTTTTCAGAACCGATCGCTATAGTAGTTCCATCGTTTGACAGCGAAATCGAAAATCCGTTTCTTTTTTCAATTGTCCCATCCTCTATGACATTTCCTACACGCCCCCATGCATTGTCTGTATAACTGTATACAGTCGTTTTACCAACGTTGACTGAAGTCACTGAATTCCCTGATACTGTGGTGTTCGTATAACCGGGTGAACCTATTGCAATTATATTACCATCTGTAGACATTGAGATCGAAGTTCCTAATAGCTCAGATGCACCAAGACCTTCGATTATTTGTGTTTGCTGAATCCAGAAATTTTCTTGGAGATCGTATATTTTCAATGAACCAGCTTTCAATATGGTTCCACTATTCGTATTTGCCTCTGGTGCACTTACAATAATTCTAGTCGCGTCGTTGTTTATATCAACTGCATGTCCGAATTTTCCCTGGTAATCAACCCCAAATAAATCAAGACCCACCTGTTCCCATCCGTTAACAAATGAAGTATTTCTTTTGTAAACTCTGACGAGACCTATGGTCAAATGTGAGGCCATTCCAAATACGAGATGTCTTCCATTTGATGTAAATTTCATGGATGTGACTGCTGAACCATTCGGTGTGGTTATAAATCCATTATTGCTCCAAGAACCATCTAGTTCCTTTTCATATGTTTGAATATCTGTATTGAAAACTGCTAAATTACGACCATTTTTAGACAGATTAGACAAATACCCAGTTTTTGTTACAGATAACTCCCCATATGAACCAACTTCGTATGACTGACGCACCTGATTTGCGGATATATTGTTACTATCCGACACGTTGTATGTAATTGTGTAGGTTCCAGACCGATTAATATTGATGTTATTTGATGAGTTGAGAGAACTGGTTAGTTCAACCGGTTTAACCGTCGGAGTAGGTATCGATAATGGGTCATTTAATATCCTAAATAAAGTCCCAGATGTTGTGATTGTCGGTCTCTCACTCACAATTACCTGTCGTGTTATTGGAACAGCTTCAATTCCAAACTCATCTTTAGCGGTGTATTTGATTGTTTGTATTTGTGACAAGTTGACATTGGGTTTTTTGAATGACACTACTGCGTCACCTGATACGGTCACACCGGGATCAATGTAAGTCTCACCCAATGGGTTATAAACAGTTGGTGCACCTAATAGATTTAGAACAGGCCTGGCCCGCAAGTATACAGTGCGTGATACCATCGAGGATGTGCGTAAATATTTATCCGTGGTGTCGTTCGTGTAGAATATTTTATATTCTCCCACTATTGTTTCTGTTAAAAAGTTAGGAAATCCTGTAACCACCGTAGTTTGATTTGCAGACCTGTGATACACGTTTACAGGAATAGATGTAGTGACACCGGGATCAATTAATGGTGTTCCCAGTGTGTGATATATAACACGATCACCATTTAATTTTATTATAGGAATTTTGGGAAGAACCTCGACGGTTCTGAAAATGGGAACAGCTTTTTTCCTAAATAAATCCTCAGCTTCATACTTTATGGTGTATATACCCGGTTCTTCGTTGAAAACTTCCCCAGAAATGACCAACCCCGGTGTTATAGAAGCAGTTGTCGTAATAGTCGCCCCATTTTCTATGTATGGTGAACCGAAATCCAAACGAATATAGCTGTCACCGTTTAGTGACAATGTAGGTGCGTTAAATGAAAGATCTTGGAATTGATCCTCAATTTGAAATGTTTTGTTATCAACAACAATCATATCTGTGTCAGTAATCGCAACAGAAGTTCCTCTCGTCCCAGAAGAAGTGGTCACTTGAGACCAAGTTCCATTTTCATATCCATATACCCGCAAATCAGAAGCAGGAGCTACAAAAACAAGTGAATTACCACCACTCTTTATATCAACAGCAGGATCTGTCACATTGGCATGAAAGGGAGTTCCCAATAGTAGTGACCACGTTCCGTTACTCCTGTTAAAAACTTTTGTGTAACCATCTTCCCCACATAGCACCATCAAATTTCCATCTTTTGTCGCAGAAAATTCGTATAACCCACCCCATCCATGGTCCGTATCTATATTGTGATTACTATCATACACTCGAACCCTACGGTCACCGGACATGATAAAAAGACGGTCACCACTGTCACTAAAACGAATACCACCCATATCGATAGTAGCCCCCGACACTGATATGTCGTTCAAATAGTGTAAAGGTCTAACGACCGATTGCGTAGTAATGTTGGAAATTTCAACCCCAGAATTATTGAAAGTTGTCAATGTTGACCCATCATTCGTAAGGTTGAGACTAGCACCAAAGAAATTTGAGGGATTCATTGCACTCAGGTTCATCAAAGGTGAGACTATTTCCCAATCTGTAGAACCCATTCTGTAGACCCTAATTGAATTGATAGCTGAATCTGGTGCATGATTACCTAGCGCCAGGGTTGTTCCATCTCCACTTATTTTAATAGTATTTGATCCCGTTTCCACAAAATAAATTGTTGAACCAAGCTGCACCCATCCACCCGAAGAGTAAGAGTAGGTTTTAGCCTCTGCGACATGATCTGAATAAGAGCTTAGAGTTGCTAAAGTCATACCATCCGAAGAAAGATCGATTGAAATTTCATTTGGATTTGAGACTGATGGAACTATATCAGATCCAAGTTGAGACCACACACCATTTGAGAATCCATACACTTTGATGATAGTGTTCATTCTAAACGCGATCACATTCCCATCACTCGAACTGACTAAAGCCCTCAAAGAGTTTGATGCTATACTGTTTGGTGCAGTAAACTGGATTATCGAACCACTTAATGTCCAACCATTTAGAATCGGTTGACGAATCTTCACAACTGCGTCATAAGATCCAGACGTGGCTCGTATCCCATACTGGGTTCCATCATAGCTCATGGACATGGCTGATAGTTCCCTCTCTTCGGAAACGTTTACCAAGTCTGAATTGGTGGGATTAATCAGTGTTCCATTAACATTATCACGGATCGACACCTGACTAGATGTATTTATAACAATAGTTTCACCACCCCATGAAATGTTGATATTTTTAATGTATTGAGTTGCGTCATAAAAACTCCCCGTTCTCCCCGTAATCGCCACATATGTCTGCGTTCCCCACAAAGCTTGTTGAGCGGCGAGGTGTGACCCAGTGAAAGTGTAGCTATAACCGTTATTGAGAGCCGTTGTATTCGTACCGGTTACTCCGGTGAATAAAACACCATTATTGTAACTTACTGTAACATGCTTATTGTAACCTAAGTTTTGTGTATACCACCCTGATCTGATAATTGAACTTGCATAGCTAACACTTCTGGTCACAAGGTCTGAGTCTGTTGGTGTTCTTACTCGTTGTGTTTCACTTCCATAGAAGCCATGAAACACACTGTAACCACCATGTTGAGATCCCGCGTATGAAGACGGTTGATTCGGTGCATAGAAAACGACACGCATGTCTTCGCCGTCACTAGAAGCATCATTATCAAGCCACCAGTCAAATTCAATGCTCCATTCAGAACCGAATGTCACCGGGAACCAAATACCACTATTTGTTCCAGTATATGAAGAAGACGTTAATCGTATATAATCACTATAAATATATAACCCATTGTTATTTTTCCAATAACTACCATTGTTGGCAGGGATACCACTCGAATAATATGAATTAATAACTATGGATCCGGGTATTGCAGGGATTCTCACTTGAGCTTCTTGGTCAAACACATATCCCACCCTGTTCCCATCAGACGACAAGGATACAGATTTACCTAAATTTCTATCCGATGTCCCAGAAGCTGCTATGAAGTGGCGCAGTGTCCAAGCTCCAGACACATAATCATACACTTTTACATAGCCTTTATACGAGCTCGTTCCATCACCCGGTGCCCCCACTACGACTGTGTTTCCATCATTAGATATATCTACGATGCTTCCAAAATTTTCTAGAGTGTTTCCACCACCTGTGATGAAAGAATGTAGAGTCCATCCAATCGGTGTCTGTCCTAGTCCAAAAACATAAAATCTAACATCACTCGAACTCGCCACACCGACGATGCTACCATCTGTGTTAATCGATAGAGATGTGGGTGTGTAGTCGATATCCAACTCATACGTCTTAACCCATGAACCGGACGTATAATGATATCGTTTTAGATAAATTCCGTCCCATATAACAGCTTTCGTGGCGTCACCGGAAAGAGCAGCAATATTGAAAGTTCCCATTCCACTATTAACCGTGAGAGTAGTGTTACCATCGTTTGAAATGTCAATCATTGGTCCACTATATGTTGACTGTAGTGAGTATCGTTCACCAACTGCATAAACCCTAGCTTGTCCGGAATATTGGCCATTCCCATGGTGATAAGGAGCCCCAATCGCAACCCTCAAACCGTCTGCGGACAGAGATACTGAGTAGCCAGTTTCGCTATACGCAGCTTCACCGTCTATATCAGAACCAACCTGTGTCCACGAGGATCCAGACCAATCATACACCCTAACGTGTCCGGAATTAGTGGCATTCCCATCGTTATAACGAGCCCCAATAGCAACCCTCGAACCATCTGCGGACAGAGATACTGACCAACCAGAATTGTCATATTGAGCTTCACCGTCTATATCAGCACCCACCTTTGTCCACGAGGATCCGGACCAGTCATACACCCTAACGTGTCCGGAATCTTGGCCATTCCCATCGTTGCCATAAGCCCCAATAGCAACCCTCGAACCATCTGCAGAGAGGGAAACCGAGGAGCCAGAATAGTCATTCGCAACTTCACCGTCTATATCAGAACCAACCTGTGTCCACGAGGATCCAGACCAGTCATACACTCTAACTTGTCCGGTCCGCAATCCGCGTCCGTCCTGTGCTTCAGGCGCCCCAATAGCAACCCTCGACCCATCCGCAGAGAGGGAAACCGAGGATCCAGACTGGTCAGGGGAAGCTTCACCGTCTATATCAGAACCAACCTGTGTCCACGAGGATCCAGACCAATCATACACCCTAACGTGTCCGTAACCAAGGCCATACTGACTGCTACGACGAGCCCCAATAGCAACCCTCGACCCATCCGCAGAGAGGGAAACCGAGAATCCAAGCTGCTCTTGCGGAGTTTCACCGTCTATGTCAGCACCCACCTTTGTCCACGAGGATCCAGACCAGTCATACACCCTAACGTGTCCGTTACGACGAGCCCCAATAGCAACCCTCGACCCATCCGCAGAGAGGGAAACCGGGGATCCAGACTGGTCACCGGAAGCTTCACCGTCTATATCAGAACCAACCTGTGTCCACGAGGATCCCGACCAGTCATACACCCTAACGTGTCCGGTGTAAGAGCCGGTGCCCGTGTCTCCGATAGCCCCAATCGCAACCCTCAAACCGTCTGCGGACAGAGATACTGAGTAGCCAGTTTCGCTATACGCAGCTTCACCGTCTATGTCAGCACCCAATTGGCTAATGA
>Ga0209653_1000799_pt1 | contig 26835 bp, 27 predicted proteins | sample SaaInl6LU_22_DNA_FD_184644 | JGI IMG/M metagenome (GOLD analysis project Ga0209653, IMG submission 184644) | Marine microbial communities from expanding oxygen minimum zones in the Saanich Inlet - ESP_116LU_22_DNA (SPAdes) (version 2) | ecosystem: Environmental > Aquatic > Marine > Intertidal...
CTTTTGTCGGAGGAGTGGCAGAGTGGTCGAATGCACCGGTCTTGAAAACCGACGAGGGTGAAAGTCCTCCCAGGGTTCGAATCCCTGTTCCTCCGCCATTACGCCAACATAATCAAGATGTTGCGCCTATTTATGAGAGCTACCCACTCTCTTACCCATTTAAAATGGAATGCTTGGTTTTCTGAATTTGATCCGAGGGTTCTCTTCGGAACCTTTTCATTAACTCAATGGCGATGTTGTCTTTCGCTTAGAGGTAAATGTGAACTGTGGGGGTAGAGGGACCGATAGGGTGGGGCATGGCCATGCAAATAGGTATCCCGTTCACTTCAAACGCCAATTTTCAAAAAACAATTTATGGTTGTATTGAGTGCAATACATAAATTATGAAGACCATCGCAGTGTACGATGCATTGGTTTAGGCGCATGCACAGTCTACAGAAGTTCGCTTCAATCCATGCCCCGTTTCATAATCTATTCAACTCGCAAAGGTCACTCTCAGAACGCTGTACATTCAAGCTTAACCGTGACGCAGCTCTCAACAAGTGGCATTCCTTAGTGAGCCCATAGAGTTAAGCTGTTACATGAATACTGTCGCTTGGGCTCGTTAATCTGATAGCACCTGCCTGAGTATCGAGGAGCCGACATTCGCTGCGGCTTGAACGAACGAATGGGGTGCGGACGAAGCGGACTTGTGCAGCTGCGGCTACTGCGGACGCAGCATCCATTCGCAGTTGCGGCGCGGTTTTCGCTGCGTCGCAGCCCACGTCACGAGACCGGTCACTCAACGCTGTCGATTTCGACTGAACCAAGACCGAACTTCCACTGCAACCTGGTCAGAACATCAAGACGCGGAAAAAACCGCCTTGCGTAATCGCAGCTATTGCTGACGCAGAAAGCTCTTTTATTTGCGGTCTTGCATTTTCGGCTTTGCAGCGAATCTCACCAAGGCAGCTGTTCATCTGGTATGATGTCACGCGAGTTCAAACCGTTCTTTAAGCCTATAGGCTACCGGTCGTACAATCCTGAAACATGGAGTAGAAATCTACAGCCGTATTGTTGAAAACTGCTTGATGCATCTCGCGCGGAACAATGTCGCGAAAGGCTTGCATCAGTGTGGCATAGTCGGAATACAATTTATCCACCGGAAAATTTGATCCAAACATCACGCGATTGGGGCTGAATTGATCCAGGCAGGTTTCGACAATGGGGCGGAAGCTCTCCGAGACCCAGTCATGATCAAACATGCCCAGGCCAGACAGCTTGCATCGCACCTGCGGCAGATCTGACAGTGCAGCCAGTTCGCCTGTCCAACGCGCCAGCCCGTCGCTTGACCGATCATGTGGAGAACCCGCATGGCAAAGGGCGACAGCAGTGTCAGGGGCCTGGGCCAGAAGCTCGGCGGTTTTTCCCATCAACTCCGGTATCAACTGAAGATCAAAGCTCAGCCCGCGTTCTCCAGCGTTTTGCAGGCCGGCCACAAAAGCAGGGTTGTCTAGCAGCGTGTTTGTGCCGGTCTCAGCGTCTTCGCCGAGCGCGCGACCAACAATCTGGCGCACGCCGACGACGCTGGGCAGTTCCTGAAACGCATCCAGATGCGCATCCAAATCTGGTGCGGTGAGGTCGACAAACACCACCTGTCTTAGCGGCCAATCGGGGCTGGCATCGGCCACGGATTGCACCCAGCGCGCTTCAGACATACTGTCCTCAGCACCGACTTGAATATGGACAGAGGCAGAAATCCCTTCCCCTGCGGCCTCGGCGCGGAATTCGTTGATCAGGTAATTGCGTTGAATCGGGGCGGGGTCTCCGAAAAACCGCTCCACGCCGCGCGCCATTAGCCATGGATAGTGAACCGCAGAAAGATCCCAAAGGTGGTGATGAGCATCAATCATGGTTGCACTCCTATTGCACCTGTTTCACGACCCGCATGAATACCGGTCGTGCGTGCCAGAATGTCGATCCCCTGCATGTTCCAGAAGTGCAGGAGGTCGATGAAAATCCAATTTTCGGCCAATTTGTCCCCGTCACGACGATAAATGTCGATCACGCGAAACTCTGCGGGGGTATCGGTTGCGGGCATTCCCATGAAACCGCCTGACGGAGTGGCGGTGAAATTGGGCCAGCCGAAGAAGCCTCCAAAATTACCCTCTGCTAAGCGGGCGATATGTGACGACTTGGAACGATTGCTCAGAGATGCGCGAAACGGGCCGGAATGCTGTTTGGCGTAACGTTCGATTGTATAGGTCGCACCGATACCCTCTGGCCCCCACCAGAGCATGTTTTCACACCATGTTCGGCGCAGTTCGTCCTCTAGCCCAAGCCCGCTATCCCACTGACCCAGATCGCGGATCATGTCTTCTATAACAGCGAGCGTTTTGAGCCCCGCTGCCGGGCTCTGCTGCTCGAACAACAAACCATCATGGGTCATCGGGCCGGGTTGCACCAGATGAGCAGCGGTTTGCGTAGGAAAGGGCCGAAGGCCGGCCTGAACCATCAAGTGAGGGATATCGAAATACATAGCTGTTTCGGTAATCTTGTCGTTTTCGACGCGGTGAAACTCGCAATACCGCAACATGGCTATTTTTCCCGTTGGGGGAATGCCAAGCCACGAATGATCGAACAACCCCATCAGATGGCCCATTGACACGACCCAAACTCCACCTTGCTCTGCAATGGTATTATGACCCGCCATAAAGACATCCATGCGGCGTTGAATAGAGGACAGAGCACCTCGAAGGGGCTGCCAAAACGATTCGGCAACCATGCGTGCAGACCTAATTTCATTGAACGGATGAAACCCACGCCACAAGTAATCCGGTGATGTGAATGATGCCAATACCTTTGTAATGTTGGCCTCAGTCGCGCTATCTAGGTGTGCGTAATAGTCCTTAACAATCTGTTTTTCATTATTAAAGTCGGATTTCATTAGTGCGTTCTCCCGTTCTGTTCCGCATTTTTGCATTCGATTGCAAAAATAACTTGCCAAATAAATCACCCGCTGTCTATAATCTTTGCACACGCATGCAAAAAACTGTCAGAATGACGTAAGGGAGAAGACATGGCCGAAATTCAGCTCCGCAATTTGTCCAAACGTTGGGGGTCGTTTGTGGGTGTTCACGAATTTGATCTGACAATTGCCGACAAAGAATTTCTGGTGCTTCTGGGGCCCTCAGGCTGTGGCAAGACGACCACAATGCGTATGATCGCGGGCCTTGAAGATGCCACAGAAGGCGACATTCTGGTTGATGGTAAGCGGGTTAACGACCTTGAACCGAAAGACCGTGATGTGGCGATGGTCTTCCAGAGTTATGCCCTCTATCCCAATATGAACGTTTACGAAAACATCCGCTTCCCGCTGAAGGTGCGTGGTGTCGATCCAAAGACTCATGATGAAAAGGTCAAGCGTGCCAGCGCGATGGTCGAGCTTGATGACTTTTTGCATCGCAAGCCAGCCGAGCTTTCGGGTGGTCAGCGCCAGCGTGTGGCTCTGGCCCGCGCCGTTGTGCGTGAACCAAACGTGTTCTTGATGGATGAACCTCTGTCCAACCTTGATGCCAAGCTGCGGGTGTCAACTCGTGCTCAGATCAAGAACCTGTCTCATGAACTGGCGGTGACAACGATTTATGTGACCCACGACCAGATCGAGGCCATGACTTTGGCTGATCGCGTCGTCATCATGAAGGAAGGCGTTGTTCAGCAGGTCGGAACGCCGGTGGAAATCTACGACCAACCTGCCAATGCTTTCGTTGCCAGCTTTATCGGCAACCCGGCGATGAACCTGATGAATGGCGAGATCACTGGCGGCACCTTTAAGGCAACGAATGTCGAGATTTCTGGTCTTGATGCTGCCGAAGGTTCAGTGATGCTGGGCTTCCGGGCTGAGGATGCCAACGTTGTCGAAAGCGGCGGCCAGATCAATGCGCCGATCTACACGATGGAGCTTTTGGGCGAGGCCACTATGGTTTCGGTTCGCATTGGCGGCGCCCTAATCAGCGTCAAGGCCGGCAAGAATTACCGCGCCGAGATCGGAGACATGGTCTCGATCAAGGTGCCGCAAGAACACTGCCATCTGTTTGATGCTCAAACAGGTGAGCGTGTAGGGGACTAGCCCCAACAACTTGTCACCCCGCAGGAGTTGGGGGGGCGACACCGATGCGTGATTGCAAGACGCATCCAATCTTAGAAACAGGGAGGAACAAATGTTTCTGAAAAAAATAGCAACAGCTGGCGCGATGTCAGTGCTCATGACGACAGGCGCATATGCGGGCTGTGAGATTTCTGGCAATGTCAGCATTGTCGGCAATGAATTTCCGGCGATTCACACCGTGGCCAATGGTGCTGGCGCCTGTACCGGCGGTGAGGTCAAAGCGAACCTGACCGCGGACCATCAGAAGATCAACGTTGACGGCATGAGCGGCAACCCGGCTGAATACACGTCAGCAATCATCGCGAACTCGTCACTCGTTGCGTTGATGAACGAAGATGTTGTTCGTCCGTTGAATGATCTTGTGGCCGCCCACGGTCAGGACATTCCCAAGAACCAGCTGATCACCATCGACGGCAATATCATGGCAGTGGCTTTCATGGCGAACGCGCAGACACTGGCATATCGTAAGGATGTTCTGGAAGAAATAGGCGTTGATGTTCCCAGCACCTACGAAGAAGTTCTGGAGGCAGCCGAGAAAATCCGCGCAGCTGGCATCAGCCAGTACCCCGTTGGCGGCGCATATGCGGCCGGCTGGAACCTCGCTCAGGAATTCACCAACATGTATATTGGCCATGGCGGCGAGTTTTATGAGCCTGGCAAAGCTAATGTCGCGATCAACAATGCTCAGGGTGTTGCAACTCTGAACATGATGAAAGCACTGACCGAATACATGAACCCCGACTTCCTGACACATGACAGCAACGCCACCGGCGCTGAAATGGAAGCAGGCAACGTCATGATCATGAACATGTGGGGTTCTCGCATGGGCGCCCTTATGGATGACGAAGGCGCGGAAGAGCAGGTCTACTCCAACATCACCGTTGGCGGCCCGCTGGCTGTGGGTGGTGGTTCTACACCTGCGTCGACCCTGTGGTGGGACGGCTGGACCGTTGCGAGAAACATCTCGGATGAAGATGCGGTCGCGACATTCCTCGCCATGAAGCACGGCACCAGCCCTGCGATCCTGAATGACGAAACCATGGGGCAGGCCGTCTGGATGATCGAAGGCTACACCCCTGCACCGGTCAATGATGGCGTATTTGCCGCAATCGCGGCAGGCACAACGTCTTATCCAATGCTGCCATATCATGGCCTGCTGCATACCGCGTTGGGCAACAACCTTGCAGACTTCCTGCTTGGCAAGGAAAGCGCCGAACAGGCACTGGCAGACGCTGAAGCGGCCTATACCGCTGCTGCACAAGAAAAAGGCTTCCTGAACTAAGGAATCCTTCAATCCGGGGCGAACCAGTCCGCCCCGGATTACCATCCCACAACCTTGACCGACGCCCGGGGGCATCACGACAATGAAACATAAACCCTTTTTCTGGTTTGTTCTTCCGTCAGCGCTGGCAATGTTGTTGTTTATCTTTTTTCCGATTGTTTCGGTTCTCGTTCAATCGGTTCATGTCGATCACGAACAGGTCATAAAAACTGTTGAAACCTGTGATCTGTTCGGCTGCAAGGAATCCACAGCCATTGATCAGGACGCGACGGCCGCACTTCGTGCAGAGGCGCCGCTGGGTCAGTTTGCCGGATTAACCACCTATCTTGACCGCAATCACCTCGCGGTGAGCGAGGTCGGCACCACTTGGGGCAGCTCCAATAGCTGGCGGGATTTTGGTGCGCAGATGCTAAATTTGCCTTTCTACAAGGCGATTGGTTTTACGTTGACGTATACTTTTGTGGTAACACCACTGGTCATTATCCTTGGGTTTGTCATTGCTGTCGCGATCAACGCAGCGGTTCAACAAATTCGCGGCCCACTCATTTTCTTCTCTCTCCTGCCTATGATGATCACCCCTTTGGTTGGCGCTCTCATCTTGTTCTGGATGGTCGATGCGCGCGGAATTATCGGTGCGACACTCCAATATCTGGCCGGAGATCCTGACCTGTCCATCAAGGCTTCAACGCCGCTGACGTGGATCATGCTTATGGTTTACGGCGTTTGGCACGCCGCGCCATTTGCATTCATTGTTTACTACGCTGGGCTACAATCCGTTAATCAGGACACGTTGGAAGCTGCCCGCGTGGACGGTGCCAACCGCTGGCTACAAATCCGACACGTCATCATCCCGCACTTACTGCCTTTGACGACATTCATTGCTTTGATGCAGCTAATGGATAATTTCCGGGTTTTCGAACCAATCGTCAGTTTCTCTGCCGAAGCGCATGCAACTTCGCTGAGTTGGGCAATTTATAATGACCTTGGGGGGGAAACGCGTCAGCTTTCCTCGGCCGCTGCGACCTCGGTCCTGACAATTATTGGCGTGGCGATACTTTTATCGCCAGTTTTGATGCGCACTTGGCGCGAATTCAATCGGAAATAGGTATCCCATGTCTAGCAATGCACAAAGTCAACCAGCAACCGTAACATTTTTGGTTGTCGCCGTTCTGGCGATCTGGATGATACTTGCAGCTTTTCCATTCCTATGGACGCTTTGGGGGTCCTTTAAAGTTGAGGGTGATTTCTTTTCCAAGGCTAACTGGGCCAACACTTTAACCGGCAAACTAACTGCTGTTGAAACCGGCGGTATCTTTACAGGAGACGGTTACTATGGCGCCTGGATCCAGGAGGAATTCTGGCGGGCTGCTTGGAATTCAACCATTGTGTGCTTTTTTGTGGTAACAATTTCGCTAACACTGGGAACATTGGGAGGCTATGCTCTGGCGCGATCCACCTATCGATATGCCTTTTGGTTCCTTCTTGCGGCGCTGATCTTTCGCGCCATGCCGCCGATCACGTTGGTATCAGGTTATTTGCCAGTGTTCTTTCAATGGAACATTTGGGGCCATACAGCTACAACGGTTATCGTTTTAGTCGCAATCAATCAGCCATTCACCCTGTGGATGTTACATTCGTTCTTCAAAAACATCCCTGCCGAACTTGACGAAAGTGCGATGGTCGACGGCTGCACACGGTTCCAGGCGTTTCGCAATGTGATTATTCCCGTCATGTGGCCAGGGGTTATCACCACGGGGCTATTTTCGTTCCTACTGGCATACAACGATTTCGCCGTCACCACGATGCTTTTGTCAAAAGAAAACCAGACAATGATCCCGAAGGTCGCCAGCTTTCTCGGGACTACACAGACCAAAGGCAATGTGATGTTTGCTGTTTCGTCAGTCGTCTCCGTCACGGCTCCACTGTTCTTGATGGTACTGTTTTTCCAGCGGCAGATCGTCAGCGGTCTGACCGCAGGCGCGGTCAAAGGGTGATCGGATGGGACGTGCTGGTCGAAAACTGGGTGTTCGTGGACGTGCCTCACGTCCTGAAACAACTCGGCCACGACATGTTTGCAGATCTGGAGCACGCGGGATGACGAAAACGGCCGACTTCATCGTTGTTGGCGCAGGGTCGGCGGGATGCATCGCAGCCGCCGAGCTGGCGCGGCGTGAGGTCGGCTCTGTCCTGCTGCTGGAAGCTGGCCCGTCAGACAACCACCCGCTGGTCAAAATGCCGTTTGGTCTGGCGTGGCTGATGGGCAGCAACCGCGACTGGCGGTTTAAATCAGCACCTCAAAAGGGCCTTGGCGGCAGGCAATTGAATGTGCATCGCGGGCGTATGCTCGGGGGGTCGGGCTCGATAAACTCGATGGTCTGGTTCCGCGGGCGCCGTGACGACTTTGACGGCTGGAACCTCAAAGGCTGGGCATGGCCAGATGTCGAGCCCGCGTTTGAGGCGGTGGAGGCAAAGCTTCAGCCAAAGCAGATGACGGGCGTTCACCCTTTGGTTCAGGCGCTGTCTGGCCTGTTTGGTGGAAACGCAAACGAGGCACCGACGCCGGAATATGAAAGCGCAGGAACCTTCCGGTTTAACATGCGTGACGCACGCCGTTGGTCGGCGGCAGATGCCTTTATGCGTCCGGCGCAAGAGGCCTATGGCCTAAACGTGAGAACCGGTTCTGAGGTTGATCGCCTCGAGTTTGAAGACGGGCAGGCGAAGCGGGTTATTCTGCTTGATGGCACGATACTCACGGCCGCCAAGGGTATTGTTCTTTCGGCTGGGTCCATTGGCTCTCCTGCAATTTTGATGCGATCAGGGATCGGACCCGCGGCACATCTGCAAGAGCATGGAATTGAAGTCATTCATGACTCTGACGAGGTCGGCGAAAATCTCCATGACCACCCCGCCGCCGGGTTTCACTATGCCGGCCCGCATTCGGGCTATGGCTTGACACTGTCCCAAATGCCCGCGTGGATGCTGGCCCCTTTCCGGTATCTTTTCACTCGCAAGGGGCGGTTTGCTTCGCCCACGGTTGAGGGCGGTGCGTTCTTCAACGCGCGCGGCGAAGCGGGCGAGCCGGATGTGCAATGTCACTTCATTCCATTCATGCTGGATTGGAAAGGCAGTCGCTTTACTCATGGGTCTGGCTATTTCGCAGATGTCGGCGTGTGCCGGCCCAAGTCGCGTGGGCGGCTGCGATTGACTTCCGCTGATCCCAATGTTGCTCCCCAAATTGATCTTGGGCTCTTCCAAGACCCCGATGATGTTGAAATCTTGCTCGCAGGCCTGAAACGCCTGCGCAAACTGATGACCGAGGCGGAATTTGGAAAGCACCGCGCGCCTGAAGCTTTTCCAGGGCCTGAGGTGTCAACCGACGAGGAGCTGCGCCAGCATATCATGGACCATGGTGCGACGGCATATCATCCTGTCGGAACGCTACGCATGGGCGAAGGCATCGCCCCTGTCACGCCGCGTCTTGCCGTGGCGGGGGTCTCCGGCCTTTGGGTTGCAGATGCATCAGTCATGCCGGCAGTGACCTCGGCCAATACAAACGCGCCCTCTATGATGATCGGATATCGGGCGGCAGAATTCATAAGTGAGGACGCAGGATGAAGGGATCACGCCCGGAACAAGCGGTGCTGACACGCGATACCGATATGTCCAAAACGGACGAAACCCGCGCGGTTATCGAAGGCATGGTAAACGGTCTGAATGACCACCGTATTGGCGATATCGATGAGTTCTTCTCAGAGAGCTTTCGCTGGATGGGCAATCAGGGGTGTGGGACGAAAACCGGTCTGCGCGAGTTTCAGGACAACTGGCAGCGCCCGTTTCAGGCGGCCTTTTCTGACAAGGTCTGCATCGACGAAGCCCGCCTTTATATGGGCGAATGGGCCGCCGCCTTTGGCCGTCAGGAAGCGACGCATTCGGGCGCGTTTCTTGGAATCGCGCCGACAGGCAAACGGATCGAAATTCGATACATGGATTTCTGGAAAGTGGTTGACGGCAAGATCGTCGACAATTGGGTGAATGTGGATTTTGCCCATGTCGCAGCACAACTGGGTGTGGACCTGTTCAACGGTCAAGGCTGGGAAGCCTTTGATCGCGGCGATCGCACTGCCCCAAGACCAGACTAAGCGAGGATAAAGCAATGGCAATAACCCATCTCAAACACGGAAAACCGGCAGCAGATCGCGCCGAAGACGATGCCAAGACAGCTGCCGTAGTTGCCGCCACGCTCAAGGATATTGAGCAGCGCGGCGACATCGCCGTACGTGAATTGGCCCACAAATTTGATGCCTATGATCGAGACAGCTATCGCCTCAGCCAAGACGAGATTGACGCGCTGATCGCCAAGGTCGGCCCACGCGATTTGGAAGACATCAAGTTCGCCCAGGCCCAGGTCGTCAACTTTGCGCAAGCACAGCGCGACAGCATGCTTGATATCGAAGTTGAAACCATGCCCGGCGTGATCCTTGGTCACAAAAATATCCCGGTGCAATCGGTAGGCTGCTACGTTCCAGGTGGCAAATTCCCGATGGTTGCCTCGGCCCATATGTCGGTGGCAACGGCCAAAGTTGCCGGTGTGCCGCGCATCATTGCCTGCACACCACCTTTTAACGGTGAACCCAACCCGGCGGTGATTGCTGCGATGCATCTGGGTGGCGCGCATGAGATTTACGTCTTGGGTGGAATTCAGGCGGTTGGCGCGATGGCCATCGGCACCGAAACGATTGCACCTGTGCATTTGCTCGTCGGGCCGGGCAACGCTTTTGTCGCCGAAGCCAAACGCCAGCTATTCGGTCGTGTCGGCATCGACCTCTTTGCGGGTCCGACCGAAACGATGGTGATCGCAGATGATACCGTTGATGCGGAACTTTGCGCCACCGATCTCCTCGGTCAGGCCGAACACGGATATAACTCTCCCGCCGTGTTAGTAACAAACTCTCGTAAACTGGCCGAGGAAACTCTTTCCGAGATTGATCGTATCCTCGAAATTCTCCCCACTGCGGGAACTGCGGGAGTCAGTTGGGCTGACTACGGCGAAGTGATCCTCTGTGACACCTATGATGAGATGCTTGAAGTCGCGGATGACATCGCGTCCGAGCACGTTCAAGTTATGACAGACCGCGATGACTGGTTCCTGGAGAACATGACTTGCTATGGTGCGCTGTTTCTTGGGCCACGAACGAACGTCTCTAATGGGGACAAGGTGATCGGTACCAATCACACCTTGCCTACGAAAAAAGCAGGCCGTTACACGGGTGGTCTTTGGGTTGGTAAGTACCTGAAGACGCATAGCTATCAAAAAATTACCACGGACGAAGCGGCCGCGAAGATCGGGGCCTATGGGTCGCGTCTTTGTCTACTAGAAGGCTTTGTCGGGCATGCAGAACAATGCAATCTGCGGGTGCGTCGATACGGCGGTCAGAATGTGCCTTACGGCGAGGCCGCTGAGTAATGAGCATTCCTGACAGACTAAGGGCGCTGATTGCGCCGCTACGAACGGCCATGGCAAACTTCGACCCCGCCACAGTGCAATCGGCGCTGTGCGAGGTCATGGTAGCAGAAGCAGCCGTGCATCTATGCCATCCGTTTGGTGATCTGTCAGGACCACATGCGCTATATGACGCCGCCTATGCGCCGTTGTTTAACGCCTTGCCCGATCTAGAGCGCCGCGATTGGATCGTCAGCGCGGGCACGGATTCTGGCGGCCACGACTGGATCGGTTGTGCGGGGCATTACGTTGGCACCTTCACGCGGCCTTTCCTTGATATTCCGCCAACCGGCCATTTCGCGCATATGCGATTTCACGAGTTCTATCGCGTCTCAGACGGCATCGTTGTCGAATTGCAGGCCATCTGGGACCTGCCCGAAATGATGATGCAGGCGGGCGCTTGGCCCATGGTGCCCAGCCTTGGACGCGAGATGTTTATCCCCGGACCTGCGACGCAGGACGGGTTGCATTTTGGAGGGCGCAGCGCTGTCCAAAGCGCGCAAAGCCTGGATACCGTGATCGCGATGCTGACCGACCTTTCCCGCCACCCCGCCGAGGGCGGCCCCGAGATCATGCAGGCAGAGAATTACTGGGATCCACGTATAAATTGGTATGGGCCCGCCGGGATCGGTACCGCACGCGGTCTTGCTGGTTTTCGTCATTGGCATCAAATACCGTTTCTGAATGCGCTGCCTGATCGCCGGGGCGGCACAACGGGAACGCTCAACTGCCATTTCTACGGAGACGGAGCCTACGTTGTCGCGACGGGCTGGCCGAACATGCAGATGACGGTCACCGGAGATGGATGGTTAGGCATCGCCCCGTCCGGGCAAGAGATCACCATGCGCAGTCTCGACTTTTGGCGCGTTGAGGGCGCACTGATCCGAGAGAATTGGGTGTTGGTTGATCTGTTAGACGTTTATGCACAACTCGGCGTAGATGTGTTTGCCCGTTTGCGAGAATTCAACAAAGCACGCGTTTCGGGCTCTATTTCTTCACCAATTGGAGCCAACTGATGACTTTGCCGAGGACCCCCTCATTTCGGTTGGATGGAAAACGCGCTTTGGTCGCAGGAGCGAGTTCGGGCATTGGCTTGGCTTGCGCGGTTGCGCTGGGTGAGGCAGGCGCAGAGGTGACACTGGCCGCGCGGCGTGTCGATACTTTGAATGCGCTCGTAGATGAAATGAAGGCCGCGGGCATGTCGGCCAGCGCCTTGCCTCTGGACGTTTCCGATGTCGCTGATACGCAAGTGGCTGTGGCTGCAAACGGCCCGTTTGATATTCTTGTGAATTCGGCAGGCCTTGCCCGTCACAGCCCTGCAGCAGATACGACAGAAGCCGACTTTGATGTCGCGGCTGACCTTAATGTCAAAGGCGCATACTTCTTGACCCAAGCCATCGCCAAAGGGCTGATGGCCGCAGATAGACCTGGAAGCCTAATAAATATTTCGTCTCAAATGGCGCATGTCGGTGGCATTGATCGCGCCGTTTATTGTGCAACAAAACACGCGGTCGAAGGCTTTACCAAATCTATGGCGATCGAGTGGGGCAAAGCAGGCATTCGGATCAATACGATCTGCCCGACGTTCATTTTGACTGATTTGACCCGGTCAACCTTTGACGATCCCAAAAAGCGCGCGTGGATCGAAGACAAGATCAAACTCGGCCGCCCTGGCGCAGTAGAAGACATAATGGGCGCAGTCGTTTTTCTAGCGTCCCAAGCATCCGCTATGGTGACTGGAACATCGCTGTTGATTGATGGGGGGTGGACTGCCGAATGAGCAAAAAGCACGTAACCTCTGCCGAAGTTGCTGAACGCGCTGGCGTCAGCCAGTCTGCGGTGTCACGCACCTTTACGCCCGGTGCATCGGCTTCCAAAAAAACCATCGAAAAGGTCCGCAAGGCGGCGGCAGAACTGGGATATCGTCCCAATGTTCTAGCCCGTGCCATGGTGTCTGGAAAAAGTCGGATCATCGGACTTGTTGTGGCTTACCTTGAGAACCAGTTCTACCCCGAAGCCCTCGAAAAACTGTCAAATGAACTGCAAAAACGTGGTTATCATGTGCTAATTTTTTTGGCCGAGAAGACTGCTGGCCATATTGACACTGTCGTCGAGGAAATTCTCGATTATCAAGTCGATGGAATTATTGCAGCCTCTGTGGCTATGTCGTCCGACCTGTCTGAACGATGCCGTGCGGCTGGCGTACCGATGGTGTTATTCAACCGTAGTCAAGATGACCCGAACATGTCCGCTGTGACCTCTGACAATTATGCTGGGGGCCGTAAAGTCGCCGAGTTCTTGCTGGCCGCAGGGCACCAAAAAATTGGACATATTGCAGGTTGGCATGGAGCGTCTACGCAGCGCGACCGCGAAGCGGGTTTCATATCTGCGTTGGCAGAAGCGGGCGTCGCACTTCATTCCCGCGCCGAAGGCGACTTCATACTGGAGAAGGCCGCCGATGCCACGCGCAAGATGTTTGCGAATGATGCACCGGAAGCGGTTTTTGTTGCGAACGATCATATGGCTTTGGCCGTTCTAGACACATTGCGTTTTGAACTTGGCTTAAAGGTCCCCGAGGATGTTTCGGTCGTCGGATACGACGACGTGCCCGCGGCAGGATGGCCTGCCTACAACCTGACCACCGTGCGTCAGCCAACCAACCGAATGGTCGCAAACACGGTCGAAATCTTGCTCGATCAGATTGAAAATCACACCGGTGAAACTCGCCGCATTGCAATTGACGGCCCGCTCATTCTGCGCGGCTCCGCTCGTATTCCAAAAGGATGGACCACATGAAGGGATTTAACCCGAAGTTCACTGATTTCCCGGATTACATCCTGAAAATCACCCGCGAGATTTGGGAAGATCGCGGAATCGCGACGCTGAACCATTACTACACCGAGAAAATTCCAATGCGCTTTCCCGAAGGCGTGTCGATCGGCAATCAGGGCACGATGAATGGCACATTGGCGACCTTGGCCGAATTTCCTGACCGCGAATTGACGGGCGAGGATGTGATCTGGTCTGGCAATGAAGAGGAGGGCTTCTTGTCCTCGCATCGTCTGCTGACCATGGGCACGCATACAGGCGGCGGCTATTTTGGCCCGGCCACCGGCAAGCGCTTTGTCATCCGGGCGATCGCCGATTGTGCTGCGATCAACGACCAGATCAACGATGAATGGTTGATCCGGGACACCGCAGGGATTGTGCTGCAACTGGGAATGAAACCCAAGAAGTTCGCCCGCAACCTGATCGCGCGCGAAGGCGGGCCTGAAAACTGCGTCAAGCCGTTTCACCCCGCAGTTGATGTTGAAGGCCCCTACAAGAACCGCGGCAATGACAACGAATGGGGGGCACGGATGGCCGACATTCTGACCCGGATGATGGACAAGGATTTCGCCGTGATCCGGTCGGATTATGATCGCGCCGTGCAGACCGAACATCCGGCCTCGACCACCGCGCATTCATGGGCGGATACGGAAAAGCTCTGGATGGGGCTGCGCGCGTCTTTCCCGAATGCAGAGTTCAAGATTGAGCACCAGATCGGGCGCGAAGATCCCATGCTTTCGCCGCGTGCTGCGATCCGATGGAGCCTGCATGGCAAGCATGACGGATGGGGGATGTTTGGCCAGCCAACTGGGGCTGACGTCTATGTGATGGGCTTTACCCATGCCGAATTTGGCCCTTATGGCCTGCGCCGTGAATGGACGTTGTTTGACCATGTATCGATCTGGAAACAAATCATGATGCAGACGGGATAAACAAGGTGACGATCGACGTGCCACAACTTAGCTCTTCTCTGGCGATGCGCAGGTTTCATAGCTACCGCGCGTCGTTGCGGGCAAAGCGTCTGAACAACCGACCACCTGGAGTTTGCGTTTGAACCCCACAAACCAAAATTTAAGGAGATAAGAAAATGAGCAATATCGAAGACCGCATCGTTCGCTACGGCGATCTGAAACCCTGCAAAACTGCCTTTATTGATGCCCATACGCCGGGGTCGGACCAAAAGGAAAACTTCACCATTATTGGTGGAGGCGTTTCCGAAAGCCCTGACCAGCACGTCCACATCACTATCCCGCACGGCTTTAACATCGGCGCGGCCGGGCAGCCCCCGAAATGCCGCAACAGCCTGCATGACCATAACACCGCCGAGGCGTTTTTCGTCCTCTCTGGGCGCTGGCGGTTTTTCTGGGGTCGCTGGGGCGATGCTGGCGAAGTCATTATGGAAAAGGGCGATATCTTCAACATTCCCACCGGCGTGTTTCGGGGGTTTGAAAATATCGGCGATGACTATGGAATGATCATGGCGATCCTTGGCGGTGACGATGCCGGTGGCGGCGTTCTCTGGGCGCCGCAGGTTGTCGAAGACGCGCAGGATCACGGGCTGGTGCTGGCCGAAACTGGGCGTCTTTATGACACCAAAATCCAAGGGCGCCTGCCCGAAGGCGTCAACCCCATGCCGCTGATGTCTGACGAAGAACTGGCCAAGCGCGGAGAACCCACGACGGCGCAGGTTCTGCCGAACCACGTTGCCCGTTACTGGGATCTGGTAGCCCTGGCTGATAAGACGCCAGCGAATGTCATCGGCGAGAATGGCATCCTACGTGACAAACCCGGCTTTGAGGTCGACTTCATCACCCGCGGCTCTGCGTCCGACAAAAAGGACAGCTTTGACAAGCCCGCCGTGCTGATGCCTGTCACCGGTCATTGGAACGTCACATGGGACGGCGGCAGCGCCACACTCGCCCCCGGCGATACCATTTCGGTGCCCGAAGGCCTTGCGCATTCGGTCACGCCATCGATGACCGGCTATGCTGCGATCTATCGCATCGTCGGCACCGGCGATCCCGCCGGGCCGACCTGGACTGGAAGCTAACCACTTGGGAGGAGCCCATAATGACACGTATTAAAACAACCCATGTGGGCTCCTTGCCGCGAGCACAGGACGTGGTGGATTTCATATTTGCCCGTGAAAATAAACAGCCCTTTGATCGGGCCGAATTTGACGCCTGCATGACCGCTGCGGTGTCTGAAACCGTGCGTAAACAGGTCGAAGCGGGTATTGATATCGTCTCGGATGGCGAGACATCCAAGATTTCATACGCCACATATGTCAAAGACCGCTACACGGGTTTTGGCGGCGACAGCCCGCGCAATGCACCGGCTGACCTAAAAATGTTCCCCGGCTTTCTACAGCGGCTTTCTGATGATGGAGGCACCCCGCAATACGCACGGCCCATGTGTGTGGGCGAGGTGAAATCAAAGGGACAGGGTGAGCTTGAAAAGGATATCGCCAACCTCAAATCCGCGATGGCGGAACACGGAGCCGAGCGCGGGTTTATGAACGCTGCAAGCCCGGGTGTTATCTCGCTCTTCTTGCAAAATGATTACTATAAATCGCGAGAGGCGTACCTCGCTGCTTTGGCGGACGCGATGAAGGAAGAGTACGAGACAATCGTTGCGGCTGGCCTCGATTTGCAGCTTGATTGCCCTGATCTGGCCCTTTCACGTCACATGCTTTTTACCGACCTCAGCGACGATGAGTTTATCAAGGTTGCGAATATGCATGTTGAGGCCCTCAACCACGCCCTTTCAGACGTACCAGCCGATAGGGTTCGTGTTCACATCTGTTGGGGCAATTACGAGGGGCCACATTGCTGCGATATACCGATGGCCAAGATGTTCGATACGCTGATGTCGACCAAGGCAGCATCAGTATTGTTTGAAACGTCAAATCCGCGTCATGGCCACGAATGGGCCGTGTTCCGTGACCGAAAGGCTGACATTCCCGATTACAAAATCCTAGTGCCCGGTGTAGTGGACACGACCACTAATTTTGTCGAACACCCAGAGCTAGTTGCGCAGCGGATCAGTCGGTTTGTCGACATCGTCGGTGCAGACCGCGTGATTGCGGGGTCGGATTGTGGCTTTGGCACGTTTGCGGGCTTCGGTGCCGTCGACCCAGACATCGCCTATGCCAAGCTTAAGGCCCTGTCCGAAGGTGCGGCACTGGTCAAATGACGCCACTTATACTGATCCCCGGCATGATGTGCGACGCGAGGCTGTTTGAGCCCCAGATCGTTGCGTTTTCGGGACGTCGGGCTGTCATATGTGCTCCGATATCGGCGCACTCCAGCGTCGAGGAATTGGCCGCGAGCATTTTGTCTTATGCACCGTCGCGGTTTGCGATGCTGGGCTTGTCGATGGGCGGCATCGTTGCGATGGAAATCTTTAGACAGGCCCCCACTCGGGTTGAGCGTATCGCCCTTCTCGACACCAATCCCTTGGCCGAACAAGAGGCGGTGAAAGCCCGTCGACTTCCCCAGATGATGGCCGTTCGAGAGGGCAAGTTGTCTTCGGTCATGCGCGACGAAATGAAACCCAACTATCTGAGCGACGGCCCGCGTAAAGTTGCGATCCTCGACCTTTGCATGGATATGGCGCTTGGTCTTGGGCCCCATGTCTTTCTAAACCAATCGCGCGCCCTGATGGACCGCACCGATCAGTCCGAGACATTGCGAAACGCCGATCTCCCCGCATTAGTTCTATGCGGGCGAGAAGATACGCTCTGCCCGGTGTCTCGTCACGAACTGATGGCCGAGTTGATCCAGGATGCGCGACTCGAAATCATCGAGGGTGCGGGGCATCTGCCGACTTTAGAACAACCGGACAAAACCAATGCAGCGCTTGCCCGCTGGCTGGAGGATTAAATGGACGACACGCTTCTGACCCTGCTGAAGAAGGTCGACACGCCGACCGTCTGTAACGCCATCGAAGTGGCGCAAGGCAAACGCGGGTTCAACGCTTTCACGCGTGGCACGATGCTGGCCTCACATCCCGATGCGCCCGCCATGGTCGGGTACGCACGCACTGCAAAGATCGCAGCTCTGGCGCCACCAGAAGAACCACCGGAAGCCATCAATGCCCGCCGTATGGATTACTATCGTCATATGGCCGAGGGACCGCGCCCGGCCATCACGGTTGTGGAAGACATCGATTTCCCAAATTGCATCGGCGCATATTGGGGCGAGATCAACACCACGGTTCACAAAGGCTTTGGCCTCTCTGGAGCATTGACCAACGGCGTGATGCGCGATCTGGGGGATCTTCCGGATGGCTTTCCCGTTGTGGCGGGATTAATCGGGCCGAGCCACGGGTTTGTGCATGTAAAAGAAGTCGGCACGACGGTCACTGTCTTTGGGATGCAGGTTGCCGACGGTGATCTGATCCATGCGGACCGGCATGGCGCTTTGGTTATTCAGCCCGATGTTCTTCCAATCCTGGAAGCGGCAATTTACAAGCTATTGGACACCGAAAAGCTGGTCCTCGATCCGGCCCGCCAAGATGGCTTTGATTTCGACGCGTTCGAGGCCGCATGGATGGCCTTTGAAAACGCTCGCACCTGACATTAGAACGCAAAGGAAAATCTGATATGCGTGGTTCAAACTTCATCAACGGGTCGTGGTCAGACGACAAAGCCGCGGCATGTCATCCGGTGATCAATCCCGCTACCGGTGTGGAATTGGCAAAGGTGGCATGGGCCACCCCAGAACAGGTTGAAAGCGCCATTGGCGCCGCTTCAACTGCATTTCAGACCTGGGGCCTTTCTTCGAAACAAGAGCGGATCGACTTACTTGATGCAATTGTTGCTGGATTGACGGCGCGACAGGAAGAGCTTGGTGAAACAATCTCAAAGGAAATGGGGTTTCCGATAGATGCAGCGGTCTCGCAACAGGCAGGTGGCGGGATCGGTGAACTTCGAACCATTTCAGAGGCTCTTGCAAAGATGGATTTGCAATATGGCTTTACAACTGCTGATTCCAGCCAGCAAATCTCGCTTGAACCGGTCGGGGTTGCCGCTCTGATTACCCCATGGAACTGGCCCCTTGCGCAGGTCACGTTGAAACTGGGGGCGGCATTGGCTGCAGGCTGCACCTGTGTTCTGAAACCGTCCGAGATGTCGCCATTGGTTGCGATCCTGCTGGCCGAAGTAATGGACGATATTGGTGCCCCCGCCGGGGTGTTCAATCTCGTGCAGGGCGATGGCGCGACAGTTGGGGCACAACTCACCGCCCATTCGAAAGTCGACATGGTTTCGTTCACGGGATCAACGCGTGCAGGACGGGCGATTTCGATTTCCGCGGCCCAAACGATCAAACGGGTCGCCCTTGAGCTTGGAGGCAAATCGCCGAGCATTGTTTTTGCTGACGCCGATTTGGACAAGGCCATTCGTGAAACGGTCGGTGCATGTTTCCACAATACGGGCCAGAACTGTAACGCGCCCACAAGGTTGTTGGTCCAAAGGCCCGTCTATCAAGACGTCCTGAATCGTATCAAAGAATTCGCATCCTCGATCCGCGTTGGCATGCCGCAAGCACGTGGCGACCATCTGGGGCCTTTAATCTCCCAAACCCAGATGGAACGGGTGCAGGCATATATTGAAGGTGCGATGGAGGAAGGGGCTCGGCTTGTTACCGGAGGACCCGGTCGCCCTGACGGGCTGGACAATGGCTGGTTCACCCGCCCCACAGTTTTTGCAGACGTCGACACGACGATGTCTATCTGGCGCGAAGAGATATTCGGCCCCGTCCTGGCGGTTGCGCCGTTCGATACAGAGGAAGAAGTGGTGACATTGGCAAACGATACTGAATACGGCCTTGCCGCGTATTTGAGTTCGTCCGACCCAGATCGGTGCCGGAGAGTCGCGCGCCAATTGCGAGCCGGAATGATCGAAATCAACGGTACAAGCCTGGCCCCAGGCACGCCTTTTGGCGGTATGAAGCAATCGGGAAATGGACGCGAAGGTGGCAAATACGGCATCGAAGACTTCCTTGAAGCCAAGGCCATCGCCGGGTGGCCCTGAGGCTCTCATTGGGCTTCCAGTTCGGTTTTTGCGAAAACCTTGGCTTTAATCGGTGTGGGACCATTTCACTTTGGACTGGCCGCGCTGATCGGGGCTAGACAAAAAAACTGACCGTCGCCACGATGTAAATGGGCGTTTTCGACACGTCGCGCATGCAGGTGACAACTATTGCTTTACTCACTGGCCGAGAATTGATCTTTTTACTTGCTCACAGGTGCCCAAGATCCCGCAATCCGCGAAGCGACCGACCCTTTATCGCCACGTCTCGCCGAAATGGCCGGTTCCTGCGCCGCGAGGCAGCTTAAACTACCATGCACCCGATCACTTTTTTCTGCTGCGAGCGCGCGCAGCGAAAAAAACAAATTCACAGTAAGGGCTCCGAGCCGGCATTAGCTGCAGATTGCACAAACGTCCGCTCCATCAAAAAACAGGCCCGGGTCACGCTTCTTTGAGGGCGAGGCATCAGCGACCAATCGAACACGCGCTCAAACTGTTCTCCCCCAGCCTTTCCTGCCATAAAACACAAGTCATATAGGCTTACCGCTAATACCTCGCGCCCGCAGGTCAGGCGCTTCAGCACCTCTGGTGCCAGATAGGCCAGCCGCAACTGGCGGCTGACGTGCCGTTCCGCCAGACCAACAGCCTCGGCCAGTTCCTGGATAGTGGCGAACTCACCGGCATCCATGCGCCGCCGCCAGCCCCAAGCCCGCCCAATCGCGCGAAGGACATGCGGGTCCTGCGTCTGGTAATCGCTTGGGAGATAGTCAGAGGGCTCTATCAGAATAATCTGGCTTGCCCGCCAGGGTGCTGAATAGTAGCTATGCATGCATGCCCAATCCAGTATCCTTTCGTTATTTCAAAATCAGTCCAGAGATTATCCAACTTGTCGTTACGCTGTATGTGAGATTTCCGCTTTCACTGAGGAATATAGAAGATCTTCTGCATGAACGCGGTTCGATGTCAGCTATGAATCCGTTCGGTACTGGTGGCACAGGCTTGGCCCGCAATTTGCAAGCCAGATCAAAAAGTGCAGGGCAGGGGGAATGCATTCCGGTAATTGGAAATGGCACCTAGATGAAGTCTTTGTGAAGATAAACGGGGAAAGGCATTACCTATGGCGTGCATTCGATCATGAAGGTGAGGTACTATAAAGCGTTGGAACAAAGCGTACAAACAAAGACTCCGCGTTGAAAATGCTTAAAGCACTGATAAACGCTATGGCCGTGCAGAAAACATCGTAAAGGATCGATTAAGGTCCTAGGGTGTTGCCTTGAGGTAATGGGGGCGACCGGCCAAACAGAGAAGAGTTCGCATACGTCTGACGGCAACCCTGCGAGCCCTAGGCGATTGGTCATTCAACCCCAGACAACCTGTCGGTCGAATACCTTCATGTCCCATTTGTCACGAAAGGAATCCCCTTCGCGCCAGCGTCCGGTATGGTTTTCTGTGCACCCAATGAACTCCCGCAAGGCGTCGAAGTACTCCTCGAACTCGGAGGTAGTTTCCTTTACGACCCTCGCACATTCTTGATAACGCTTCTCTTGGTCTGGTCCTGCAATCAACCTAGCGGCAATCATGGCCGCAGTGTAATTTTCACATAACTTCTTGTACCAAGCACGATATCGACCTTGAGGATCATTCGCACGCTCTAGGGCCGCGAAACTTGGATCGAGCCGGGCGAGCATACCTTCAGGCATCCGCTCCATGCGTTCGCAAACATCTCGAGGATCATCCGCTTCAGGCAAGAACTCCGTTCCGCCCCTAGCAACGAATGCGCTGAACCGGTACCAAGCATGGCTCACGTCATGCGCGAGCTGATCGAACGAAGTTTTTGTCTTGTTGTTTGTAGGTGCCATTTCGGTATTTCCTTATTGATGGCGTGTCGTAAACGCGGTGTGGTCAGTCCAACTCCGCTGGGTACCATTTTGACGAGAACGCAGACTTCTCGTTTGACCATGCACGTCGGCGTTGCCAGCCGAGGCGGCGCATCGCTGCACCTAACTCCCCGATATGTGGCAAACCGCCTTTGCGGCCTCTTAGGCGGGATTGCAGGTCTAGCAGACTCAGACCCTTGCGTTGTTCGCTGGATGATATGGTGTCTAGGAGCCGCTTTAGACGCTTGTGCAGGGGTGTCAGGGACGCTGTGTCGTCTTCCTGTGTCTCGGTATGCTCCACTAGGCACTGCTGCAAGCGTGCGATGAGGCCCTCTGCGAAGTTGTCAGTCATGATCCGCACCTCCTGTGGTGATTAAGGGGCACTCGGCCCAAGTGGGCCGGTCCGGTCTCCGGTTGCCGGTCCCCCGTAGGGGTGGAAACTCCGGAAACTGGAAACTAAATTTTTTCAATAGGTTGCGAGGTGGAAATTTAGGTTTCCGGCGACAATTTGAAAGAAGACCGGAAACTGCCATCGCACCAAACTTAAGCCATTGAAAAATATAATTTTCCAGTTTCCGCGCACCGAAAACCGGAAAGTGGAAACAGGCTGTGAGAGCGTAAACCTTAGGCATCGGAAACCTCCTTTCGGTGGAGCATCCATCCGTTTCGTAGGGCGGTGCGGGTTATCCAAATCTCGTAACCCCTTACACGAATGGCGGCGTCACCCTCTTGAGGCAAGAGCGTAATGTTGTTCCCAGCAACGGAAGTGCCTACGCCGTGTTCATTCATGTACCGACCTTTGACATTAGCCCAAGGCACTTGGTCCTCTGCTCCAGGAAACAGATTTGCGACAGCCATTGCCATCGTCTCTGGGGTCCACTTTTTGCGTCCGTCTTGAGCTTGCGCAAACTGCGCGTCCAAGTTTACAGGTACAGGAACCCCAACACTGTCTCGGTTTGCGAGTATGACGGCCTCAATCCTGAACCAGTTTGCTTTACTATCATGCGGAGCAAAGTTCATCTTGCCCACATCCATGCGAATATAATCCCCACGGACTTCATCAGCGATGTGTAACTTTTCTGCCGTCTTTTTTCCCATACGCGCGATGGTTACTGCCGCACGTGCGGCGTCCTTTATCGAAGAAGCACCGCGCCCCGACTCCGCATCCCCAGCATGAGCCTCAGTGTCCCCACCAATCTTTTTTGTATGGTGGGCAATATTAATCGCAATACCGTGATTTCCAGCAAGCCTTTTAAAAATGCTTACAACTTGATCCATTGCATTGTTATCGTTCTCAGGCGCTGTATGTGTTGAGATGAACGGATCAACGAACAAAGCTTCAATTTTTCGCTCTCTTATAAGGGCCTCAATTTTATCAAGATCAGGCCCACGCAATACGCGATTATCAACGTGGTAAGCAAAGCGGACAGGCCGCAAATAGCCACTGATCGTGTAAAGACTCCCCTCGAGTTCAGCCGGATCGATAGAGAATTGACTAACTACCGCCGACACACGGCGTTGTAGTTCATTTCGGTCATCTTCATTATTGACAAGTAGCACATTGCACCTGCGGATTGGTCCGAGCCTTAACAAGTCTCTACCAGTGGCAACGCTCACTGCAGCTATAAGCTGTAACATTGATTTAGCAACGCCACCGGGACCAACAATCAAGCTTATATTTCCCCCTAGAAGAAGGCTTGGAATTATCCAGTCTCTCTTGGGGATAGATTTCGTGTGGTGCAAAAGCTGACTGTTATAAGTCACCAGATCAAATACATGGTGCAGATCAGTTTGTGGTGTAGATGTTTTTGGATTGGATGCAGCTTGTACTGTCAGATCGCCAAAGTCCCCATTATGCGTTGCGTCAAGATCGCACGGGGACCCAGCCTTTCCTAAAATTTCATGAATTCTAGCGTTCTCGGCTAGGACGTCCCATCCGTATTCCATGGCCGTCATAAATATTTGCTCGTGTGACGTGATAGTTGGGTTAAGGCTTTTCCATTCGCGTTCAGCTACGTCCAGGTCGAATTTCGAGGATTTTTTGCTCCATTCTAGCCACGCCTGTTTTCCTTCATCTTCACCGTCTTCGTCGAGTGTCTTGGCCGCGTATCCAAGATCGATCCACAGCTCTCTTTCGTCGCTAGGAATAGCGTCAAAAGCAGAGTTAATTTGCGCCAGTAGAAATGGTGTTTTCAACACCTTTGTGGCCGTCGCAAAGGGGTTCCTAAAGGGTTTGCCGGAACGATGTCGCAAGATATCTGGGGGGACTTCCCCCAAATTTTTTACGAGAGTTTCTTCGCCACATGTTGCTTTTCTTTGACCGGATGGTTTCGCACGAGTTTCACTCCCGTCGCAATTTGACAAGATCTCATCAACCTTCAGGGGCGCGCGCTCAGAAATTTCCATGTTCTCGCTCCTTTCAATGGGTTGTAGTTAGGTTGTTCTGGGCGATAAACGGACTTGTCGAACTTGATTGCACCGCTGCCAAACTTAGCTTCAATCTTAGCCTCGATTTGCGCATGTACCTCCTCTCCCAACGTTATTCGTTCATCACGCGAGACTTCACGATCAAGTGCGATAACTACGCGCATTCGGGGCTCTTCGTCCGTGCTAGACGCTGTCTCATAGGCGTAACTCACGTACTTCTCTAACTCCGAAAGCACCAACTGCTGAACTGGTTGTCCGGCCATGTAGTCGATATCCAGCGATAAGAACGAACAAGGCGCCGCAAGGCTAGCCAGTCTGTAATAGGCGTCGTCCGGATACTTTGTGGCGTCGTTGTGGGGGCCAAAATCCATTGGGCCGCAAATGTAGTTCTCGCCCTTCTTATGGCCTAGGTGGGATTCCAAGTGCTTAACGAGACCTGCAAAATCTTGAACCTCCAGTTGCCGCGGGGCGTTATCGTATTTGTTGCGCCCTGCAGAGAACCGAATAAGGGTGCTCATAGTTTACTCTGCAGCCAGTTTTCGCGCCAATTATCGATATCCTCTGTCGACCAAATCGAACGTCGGCCCAACTTTTTTGGAACTGGAAAGGTTCCGGCCGAAATCATGCGGTACATAGTTGTCTTACTAATTGGAACCAATCGAGCACCATTTGGATCCTTGTTCAGCAGGTCGTTTAGGTCGAAAAATTTCATCATTGAGTCCTCTTGGAACGTCGTTGCGTCTCTGGGGACTTTGAATAGAGTAGTTTTGCGGACTTAAAACGGGGCCAAAAATTACCTTAGTTACCAAAAGTCGCCGTTACTTTTCGGGCCTTGGCTATCTGCTTTCTTACGTCGCCAGCCAACGGTTTGCTAACGGAGCGCGCAACAATGCGCGCAACTTCCAAAACTATCCCCTCAGAACCGCCATCATTCTGGTAAAGGCCGACGCTCATTTTTATTGCGCCATTAATTGCGTTTCTTACATCGACCAATAATGCTTGAACTTCAGGACGTGGAGGCCTTCCTCTTTTGCTTTCCAATGGTGTGAAATGAGGAACTCTGTTGGGATCAAAATTCGCCTGTTTGGATCCTGCCTTATAGACAACTGCTGCAGTCGCAAGTTCTCCAACTAAGTCTTCAAACTGTGTGCTATTTAACATAGCTCTCAAGGCCTTTTCTGCATTGGAGGCCCGCTTTTTCGGTCGGGTGCTTAGCCGCGCCCCCAGATCGTTTTCAATTTTGTTTCGCACATTGACAATGTGCTTAAAGTCTATGTCGGAAACGGCCCAAACCTCACTCATGACAGCGACCCAATCCCGATAATATTGGCATTTTTTATAGCACTATGATCGCAATATTCTGCCCAAGCAGCCATTAACTTTCGGCGTTTTTCCATTAGCGTTCCTCGGGCATAGGCTGCCTCGGCTTTATCCTTGAGTTGATGCGCAAGCGCGTGCTCGATGACCTCTTTAGGAAATGCTGTTGTTTCACCAGCCCAGTCACGGAACGTGCTTCTAAAACCATGAGTCGTCACTGGAACTTCCATGCGCTTTAGTACTGCACCGAATGTCATGTCCGACAAAACCCCACCTCGCGCTGCCTTAAACACGATTTCATCGCCTTGGCCCTGTGGTATTGATACTAGAATGTCGATCGCACGATCTGACAAAGGCACTCGATGCTCTTTACGCGCTTTCATACGTTCTGCGGGGATTATCCATTCACGCTTTTTTAAATCGAATTCTTGCCACGCCGCTCCACGAACTTCTCCTGAACGTGCAGATGTCAGAATGAGGAACTCTAGAGCAACTGCCGCTGTTCCATTGCGCTCTCGCAGTCGTTGAATGAATGCTCCAATTTCATGATAGGGCAGCGCTGGGTGGTGTTTCACCACGCAGACCTTAGCGAGGGAAGGTAGCACGTTTTCTAAATTTCCCTGCCATCTTGCAGGGTTTTCGCCATCTCGGTGTCCATGCACCTTAGCCCAGTCTAAGACTCTCTCAATCCGGCCACGTGTGCGTTTGGCTGTCTCGGGCTTTTTGTGCCAAATGGGCTTTAGGACCTCTAGGACATGCGCCAACTCAATATCATCTACTGCGAGATTACCTAAAACAGGCACGGCATAAGTTTGAAGCGTGTTTTCCCATTGTTGCCGGTGCTTGGCATTGTTCCATTCAGATTGCTTATCTTCAAGAAATCGACGAAAAGCATCAACGAAAAGCAGGCGTTTTCGCTGTGCAGCCTTTAACTCATCGTTACGCACTTTGCGCTCTTGTATCGGGTCGGTCCCAGCAGCGATCTTACTTCGCAGTTGGCGAGCTGCTTCGCGTGCCATCGCCAGCGTGACACCCGGATAACCACCTAAACCGATGTCTCTGACTTTATCACCAATCTTAACCCGCAATATCCAAGACCGTGCTTGTCCTCGGATTTGTAAACCAAGTCCCGGAACGACGCCAACCGCGTTGAATCCGGTTTTATCTAGGCGTGATACTTCAAGTGGAGACAGTTCTTTTGCGATCTTTGGCATTACCCAATATCCTACCCATTATAAAGATTGAGATTGGCTGAGACGCCGTGATACGGTATGAGACAGCTTATTTTAACTATAGCAGATAATAACAGTTACTTAAAGACTAAATGACATGTTCATATAAGTTCATATGAGTGCAGATAAGGTCATATAAGTTAGATGCAGGGGGACTGTTCCTCCGCCACCTGCTTTTGCAGCTGGCACA
>Ga0209653_1000800_pt1 | contig 26781 bp, 16 predicted proteins | sample SaaInl6LU_22_DNA_FD_184644 | JGI IMG/M metagenome (GOLD analysis project Ga0209653, IMG submission 184644) | Marine microbial communities from expanding oxygen minimum zones in the Saanich Inlet - ESP_116LU_22_DNA (SPAdes) (version 2) | ecosystem: Environmental > Aquatic > Marine > Intertidal...
ATTCTTTGTTGTCCATCAATAATTGAATTTTTACCATTATCAGTATTTGCGCTAAAGACTACAGGTCCTAAATAATAACTTTGATAATTAGCAACTGATGCTCTTTTGTCAGTCGGTTTGTAGGACTTTAAAAAGGTAGTAGTTAAATCTTCAATTAATAGTTTGATATGTTTTTCTTGCCATCGGTACTCTCTTTGAAAGTAGTCGATATAAAATTTTTGGTCTTTTAATAAAGAACTAATACTTATATCTGTTGCTTCAATTTTATTTTTTAAATTTTGACTCATTTTCGTTCTATATTTTAGATCACTCTTTTTAAATTTTTCTATCTAAACTATTCTATTATTTAATTAAATCCTTCAAATTAACATCTAAGATTTTTGCAATTTGATCTAACACTTCAAGTCTTGGCTGCTGTCGGTTTTGTACATAACTGTTTACAGTATTGAAACTTTTACCAATTTTATCTGCTAGCCAGATTTGTTTTATTCCTTTTTCTTCTAAGACCTCTTTAATTCGGTTCATTATTTAGAATTTGATTAAAATCAAATCTAATATATTTGTGATTAACACACAATTTTTTGTTATGTTTATTACAATATAAAATCAATATGTGATCTTAACGGACCATTCCGACTTTGTGCCTGCAGTAAAGATATAGACTACACAAAACCACATTACATTACGAGGGAATAACTTTAACTAAAACGACATAAAAACTCCTCCTTGACTTTTAAAAATAATTTGTTTATGTTTTTAAAAAATCTAAATTATGATTAGACAAAACGAATACTTTATTTTAATTCCGAAAGGAGCTGGTAAATTTTATAGAGTCCCTAAAAATGAAATATTTGTAGAGACCTACTGGGGCGGCCAGATCGTATATCGTATTCTCAAACAAACTTCTACTAGAACATTTTTCAATGAGGAGGTTTGCATAGAATTACGAGATTTTATAATATGCTATGCAGAGTTAGAGGGGGTTACACTTGATGAATTTGTATTGAACAATTCTCTGCAGCCGATGCAGCAGGATGATGATCAAATTGGTGTAGTTAGTGATTTATGCTGTTTAGAAGATGTTTTTTGAAAACAATTGAATTGCATTAATAGTGCTAACGAAATCTCTCCGTAATATATAAACGTTCGATATTTCAATAGAGTTATCTACAAAGAAGCAATCAGAAATGGTTGCTTTTTTTTTGCTTTAACATTAGTATAGCAAGGTTTTAAGGCATTCACTTCTTTGTGTTTTACTCAATTTTATTTATTCCCTGACATAGGTTAATAAACACAAATATAACGGAATTGTGCTGATAAACTGGCAGTAAAACATTAGTCTTTGTAAAAAAAAAACGCTAAAAAATTTAAATAAAACATAAAAAAACAACACCCCCTATCAATTTTAAAAGTCGTTTTCCTTTTTGAATAGTGTCTGTGAAATGTATATATAGCCCAATTACTATTTATATCTAATAGTTGTTTTAGAAAAGACTATTTAAAAACCAACTTCTTATATATCTCTTCTGGTTTCTTTCTTTTAGTTAACCTGTTGAACTCTTTGATTTTTTATTATTTTAATCCTGAAGCTAAAACCTTGTCCTCTATTTGGTCTAAGGCACTTATTTCACCCTCTAAGCTTATATTTTTCAGAACATATAGAAACTGTTCCTTATTAAGTTTAGGTACATCAAACACGTTAATTATGTTTGTGAAGTATTCTTTGTGTGTCAATTCGTTTTACACTGCAAAGATGAAACAGTATTCAAATTTTATTCGGTTGCCAAACAATTACTTTCGATTGTAAATGTTTTTAGTCGTTTAAAAATGAATATTTAAAATATTTTATAGTGCTAAATAGTTAAAATGTTGCATCAACATATAGGTTATGATGCATTAACTATTCTTTTTTCAATTTAATTTCTCACATAATAAAAGTATGACTACTTTAGGTTAGTTAACCTATTGTTACATTTAACAAAATTCAAATTTTATGAATAAAATAAAGAAATATTTAACGCTGTTTTTAAGCATGATTTTTATTTCATTTTGTGCTTACAGTCAGAAACTTAATAAAAGAAGTATGGTTTTTGAAAAACAAATTGACGAATTAATCTCAAAGATGACTTCGGAGGAAAAAGTTGGTCAAATGAACTTATATAATGGTTTCTGGGATGCTACTGGGCCAGTTCCTAAAGAAGGAAATGCAAAAACCAAATATGACCATCTAAAAAAAGGATGGGTTGGTGCCATGTTAAATGTAAGAGGAGTTGAAAAAACAAGAGAATTACAGAAAATTGCAGTAGAACAAACAAGATTAGGTATTCCTCTTTTATTTGGGTTTGATGTAATTCATGGTTTTAAAACCTTAAGTCCAATTCCTCTTGCAGAATCTGCAAGTTGGGATTTACAAGCCATAGAAAAATCTGCAAGAGTTGCAGCTACTGAAGCTTCTGCAGCAGGGATTACTTGGACATTTGCACCAATGGTAGATATTTCTAGAGATGCACGTTGGGGACGTGTTATGGAAGGTGGAGGTGAAGACCCATATCTTGGTAGTAAAATTGCAATAGCACGTGTTAAAGGTTTTCAAGGAAAAAATCTTTCAGACGAAAACACAATCATTGCTACTGCAAAACATTTTGCGGCTTATGGTTTTTCTGAATCAGGAAAAGAGTACAATACCGTAGATATTGGTAATTCTACATTATACAATACGGTTTTACCTCCATTTAAGGCTGCAAAAGATGCTGGAGTACGAACATTTATGAATGCTTTTAACGATTTAAATGGAATTCCAGCAAGTACCAATAAACTTTTACAACGTGATATTTTAAAAGGAAAATGGAACTTTAATGGTTTTGTAGTATCAGATTGGGCTTCTATTAATGAAGCTATTTATTGGGGGCAAGCTAAAGACAAAAATGAAGCAGCTTATTTAGCGGCTAAAGCTGGTTCAGATATGGATATGGAAGGTTATGTTTATATTGATAAACTAGCTAATTTAGTAAAAGAAGGAAAAGTTAAAGAATCTACTATTGATGATTCTGTAAGAAGAATTTTAAGGGTTAAGTTTGAATTGGGTCTTTTTGAAAACCCCTACAAATATTGTGATGAAGAAAGAGAAAAAAAAGAAATTGGTAATAAAGCAAACCATGAAGCTGTGTTAGACATGGCAAAAAAATCAGTTGTTTTATTAAAGAACGAAACCAAACTTCTTCCATTAAAAAAGTCAGGTCAAAAAATAGCATTAATTGGGCCTTTAGCCAATGATGATAATAGTCCTTTAGGAAGTTGGAGGTTGGCTTCTGATGATCATTCTGCAGTTTCTGTTTTAGAAGGTATGAAAACTTATAAAGGTAATAGCTTAGTTTATGAAAAAGGAGCAGAATTGTATACAGAGAAAACAGCTTTTGTAAAAGAAGTTAATGTAAATACGACTAATAGAAACGGAATAAAAGAAGCTGTAGCAACAGCTAAACTTGTTGACATTGTAGTAATGGTTTTAGGCGAACATGGTTTTCAAAGTGGAGAAGGAAGAAGTAGAACTAACTTGGATTTGCCAGGATTACAACAAGAATTATTAGAAGCAGTATATAAAGTAAATCAAAACATTGTTTTGGTGCTAAATACGGGTAGGCCACTTACCATTAATTGGGCAAAAGAACACATTCCTACAATTGTAATGGGATGGCAATTAGGTACACAAACAGGAAATGCTATTGCACAGGTTCTTTATGGTGATTATAACCCAAGTGGAAAACTACCAATGACTTTTCCAAGAAATGTAGGACAAATTCCTATTTATTACAACTATAAAAATACAGGGAGAGGTTCTAATAGAGAAGGTAACGTATTTTGGTCTCACTATTCTGATGTAGAAAATACACCTCTTTATCCTTTTGGTTATGGATTAAGTTATACTTCTTTTACATATGAAAACTTAAATTTAAATAAATCTGAGTTTTCTAAAAACGAAACTATAAAAGTATCTGTAGAATTAACCAATACTGGAAGTTATGATGGCAAAGAAGTTGTTCAATTATACATAAGAGACAAATTTGCAAGTGTTGTTAGGCCAGTTAAAGAATTAAAAGGTTTTGAATTGGTTACTCTTAAAAAAGGAGAAACAAAAACTATTAATTTCGAATTAAGCAAAGCAGAACTAGGTTTTTATAATAATCAAGGAGAGTTTTTACTTGAAGATGGAGAATTTGAAGTATTTATTGGTGGAGATTCCACTACAAACTTAAAAACCACTTTTTTATTGAAGTAGATGTTATTATTATCTAATATAAAAGAGCCTATTTATGATAAATATCTAATAGGCTCTTTATTTTTTAAGATTAGTTATTACCTCTGATAATTGTGTTTTTTTAAAACTATATAGAAAGAATTAAATTTCCTTTGAATTGATATTTTACTAATTCAACTATTTTTTTTGACGATTTAACATTAAAAAAGAATAAAATTATGACATCTAGAATGTTAAGAAGAAAATTGCATCAAAATTTATATCGATTGCATCAAAAACACTATCGTATATTATACATCAAAAATATATTTGACGTGAGAATTGTTAACACAACGTTAAATTTTAAAATAGCAATTTATATTGTTAGCCTAACAATAAACTAAATTTTGATGAAAAACATTCAACCAACTTTAAGAATTTTATTTTTTTTTCTAACACTGATTATAACACAGGTCAGTCATTCGCAAACAAATTTAACTATCAAAGGAGAAGTTAAAAATGAAAATAATGAAACTTTACCCGGTATTAGTGTTGTTGTAAAAAATACATCTAATGGGCAATTAACAGACTTTGATGGATACTATGCTATTAAAAATGTAAAAAAGGGAAATGTTTTAGTCTTTTCTTCTTTGGGTTTTAGTACTAAAGAAATTGTAGTCGGTAATTTATCAGTTATTAATGTAATAATGAAAGAATCTACAACTAGCTTAGACGAAATTGTTATAGTCGGTTATGGAGCATCTAAGAAAAAAGATTTAACAGGAGCAGTTGCTTCAATTCAAATAGATGAAATTGCAGAACAACCTGTAGGAAATGTAGATCAAATACTTCAAGGACAAGCTTCAGGTATTTCTGTAACACGTGCTTCTGGACAACCTGGAGGTGCTGTTTCAGTTAGGGTTAGAGGGGTAACTTCTATTACAGGAAATAACGACCCTTTGTATATTATTGATGGTGTTAATGTTAGCTCTGCTGGAAGCCAATCATTTAATTTTTCACAGTTTGGAGGTGGAGGAGGTCAAACACAAGTAAGTCCTTTATCAACTTTAAATCCGTCTGATATAGCATCTATTCAAATTTTAAAGGATGCTTCTGCAGCAGCCATATATGGATCTCAAGCTTCAAACGGTGTTGTTATAATTACAACTAAAAGAGGTAAAGCAGGTGTAGATAAAGTAAAACTAGAATCTTACTTAGGTATACAATCTGTACCACGCACATACGATTTAATGAACCTTAGACAATATGCACAATATAATAATGATGCAAATGGAGGGGTAAATGCATTACCTCAATTTGAGAATCCTGCCATTTTAGGAGAGGGTACAGATTGGCAAGATGCCATTTTTAGACAAGCACCAATTGAAAGTCATCAGTTATCCATTACTGGAGGAAATGATAAAACAAAATATTATACTTCAATAAATTACTTTAATCAAGAAGGAATCGTAATTAATACAGATTTCAGAAGATATGGTATGCGTCTTAATTTAGATCATAAATTTAGCGATAAATTTAAAATAGGAAATAATATTAACTTTAGCAATTCGCTTGAAAATGTTGTGTTAAACGATGTTGCTAATGGAGTTATTTCAACAGCTTTACAACAATCTCCAGACATCCCTGTTCGTTTATCAGATGGTTCTTTTGGTGCACCAAATCAAGACGCAGGATTAGGTAATGACGAAGCTGTAAACCCTGTTTTTTGGGCATCTATTAGAAACACCAACTTAGAACGTTATAAAATTAATGGAAACTTTTTCTTAGAGTTTAAATTTGCTGAAGGTCTTACCTTTAGAAGCGATATGGGGTATGATTACAATACCACAAGAAGTCAAGCATTTAACCCTACTTATGAATTTGGAAATAACATTAATAGCATCAATACCTCAGTAAAATTTGCTGGAGATTCTTTCTTCTGGTTGTTTAAAAATTATTTAACCTATGATAAACAATTTGAGAAACATTCATTAAATGTTTTATTAGGTACAGAGGCTCAAGAAAGCCAATTCAAAGGCCTTACTGGTCAACGATCTTTTTTTCCTAGTAATGATTTAACAGGCTTAAATACAGGTGATGCAGATGAATCACTAGCCTCTTCTAACGAAATTGGTAGTAGTTTAGTATCCTATTTTGGAAGAGTTAATTATAATTTTGATTCTAAATATTACCTTTCAGGCTCTATAAGATATGATGGTTCTTCTAAATTTGCTCCAGGTAAAAGATTTGGACTTTTTCCATCTGTTTCTGCAGCTTGGGTTGCCAGTAATGAAACTTTTTTAGAAGATAGTGATGTAATCAGTTGGTTAAAAATACGAGCAGGAATTGGAACTAGTGGAAATCAAAATATTGCAAATAATCTGTTTTTAGAGTTTTTAAATAATGTGCCAACTCCATTTGGAAGTGGATTTATACTACAAAACTTTGCCAATCCAGATGTTACTTGGGAGTCTTTAATTTCTCCAAACTTAGGTATAGAACTTGGTTTATTAGACAGTAAAATTCTTTTAGATGTAGATTTGTATCATAAAATATCAAGAGACTTTTTAGCTCCAAGACCATTACCTAGTATTTATGGAACACACAATTCACAAGCTTATTTAGGTGTTACTCCTCCTACTGTTAATTTTGGTGAAATGATTAACACAGGTATCGATATTAGTTTAAAAACTCAAAATATAACCAAAGATAAATTTGAGTGGAATACAAACTTTATTTTTTCTGCATACAGAAACGAAATAACAGAATTAGTAAATAAAGATGATGCTATAATAGGTTTCTTTGCTTTTGGTCAACCCTTAACCAGATCAGTAGTAGGTCAACCATTAGGTCAGTTTTATGGCTTTGTTACTGATGGTTTGTTTAGATCTGAAGAAGAACTGAATGGCGCTGCTATTCCAGAAGAAAATATAAATAGTATGCAACCAAAATTTAATGGAACATGGGTAGGAGATATCCGTTTTAAAGATTTGGATGAAGATGGTAAAATTACTGATAATGATAGAACTTTTATAGGTAGTCCTCACCCAGATTTTACTTACAGTATTACAAATAATTTTAAATTGGGTGTTTTTGATCTTTCTATTTTCTTACAAGGTTCTTATGGAAACGAAGTTTATAACTGGACTAGAACCCTTACAGAAGGTATGACTTTACCTTTTAACAATCAATCTACAGATGTTGTAAATCGTTTTGCCGTTTCTAATCCAAACGGGATATTGCCAAGATATGCACCTGGTAATCCTAATGGAAACAACAGAATATCAGATAGATTTATAGAAGACGCGTCTTATTTAAGAATTCAAAATATTACTTTCGGATGTACTTTACCAAGTACTATGTTGGGTAAAAATTCTTTTATTAATCAATTAAGAATATATGGTTCTATACAAAACCTATATACGTTCACTAATTATACTGGATACGATCCTGAAGTTGGTTCTTATAATCAAAACGCCATTCTTACAGGTATAGATTTTGGGCGTTACCCAACACCAAGAACAGTAAGTATTGGATTTAATGTTCAATTTTAATTAACAATAAATATTTTAAAGATGAAAAGTATTTACAAAATATTAGCCCTGTCATTAATTATTTTAATCACAACTTCATGTTCCGAAGATTTTTTAGAGCAACCCGTTCAAGATGCAATTGTTACTGAAAACTTTTACAAAACAGACGATCAATTATTAAGTGCTACAGCAGTATTGTATAGTAGACCATGGTTTTTCTATAACGACAAGTTTAGATGGGCTATGGGAGATTCTTATTCTGGAAACTCAGTGGGAAGTTTTGAGGATTTAATACAATTTGTAAACTTTGCAATGAACCCAAACAACACTTTTATGAATGAAGGTTGGGAATCTTACTGGTTAGTTATTACTGCCTCAAACTCTGTATTAACTGCAATTGATGAAAATTTAGGTGATGGTGTTTCTTTACAAGCTAAAAATACAGCAAAAGGAGAAGCTTTGTTTATGAGAGCTATTGCTTATTTTCATTTAGTTCGTTTATGGGGTCCTTTGCCAATTTTAGATAACGTTACTATAGATACAAGTAGCCCTGTACAAAAAAACACTGTAGAAAGTATCTATCGTTTTATAAGAGAAGACTTAGAAATGGCAGCAAGTATATTGCCATTACAAAGATCTGATAAAAGAAGAATTGGAAAAACTGCTGCTTGGTCTTATTTAGCAAAACTACACTTAACCTTAAAGGAATATTCAGAAGCTTTAAGTTATTCTAATCAGGTAATTAACAGTGGAATTCATGCTTTAGAAGATCAGTATCAAGAACAGTTTATAAACCCTACTTTTGACAACCCAAATAACGAAGCTATTTTTTCTTTGCATTGGTTTGTAAATTGCTCTCTTTGGGGTACACAAAACACCAATCAAGCTTATTTTGCAGCTTCTGGTGTCCTTACCAAATCAGGAGATGGTTGGGGTACATGTCAACCAAGTATAGATCTACAAAGAGCTTATGAAACTACTGATACTAGACGTTATTGGACACTTATGGAACCTGGTAGTACATATGATGAATTAGATACAGCTAATGGAGGTTTTGAAGTACCGAGTTCTGGTCTTACAACAACCATTGCTGGGTTTAGAAAATACATTGCAGGTTCTCCAGACGAGTATAGCAACATATGTTTTATGCGTACAGAATTACCTACACATATGATGCGTTATGCAGAAGTTTTATTAATTCAAGCAGAAGCAATACTAAATGGAGGCGCATTTACAACAGACTCTAAAGCATTAAGCGCAATAAATACAGTGAGAAGAAGAGCTGGTTTACCTGCTAAAACAGTGATCACTTTAGATGATATTTTACAAGAAAGAAGAGTAGAATTGGCTTTAGAAAATAAATACTGGTTTGATTTACAACGTATAGATCGTGCAAAAGCAACAGCTATTATTGGCAATCAAGAAAGAGGAATAAATATAGGGAATAATCCAAATCAAGTAAGCTCTAACAAAGTAACACCTAGCGAGAGCGATTTCTTATTTCCAATACCTACTGGAGATTCAAGTTTTATATCAGACAAAACACCAGTAGATTTTTATGCAAAATAATAACAATAATAACACAACCATGTTGAAACGATTTTATTTTTTATCACTTTTAATCGCAGGTTTTACAATCATATTATCTTGCGAAAATGAAGAATACAACCTACCTAATATTGCAGTATTAGTAGCTCAAACTTCTGATAGCTCTATAAGTTTAAATACAGGTTTTCCAGGAGATTTGATAACCGCAGAAGGAATAGATTTACTAGATTTAAAATCTATTATTTTTGATAATACTGTAGAAACGGTTTTTAATCCTGCACTAAATTCAGATGTAGCTATATTTTTTAATGTTCCTTTTAATGAAGATTTTGGAAGCCGTTTTGGAGAACAAAAGGCAACTTTTTCATTTGGATCTGGAAATGCTGTTAATATGAATTTTACTATTCTACAGCCAGAACCAGAAATTACAAATACAATACCCTCACTACCATTAATAGGAGAAACTGTTATTGTTGAAGGAAATTGGCTACACAACACCTCAGAAGTACTTTTTGAAGATCTGCCTCTAGAATATACCCAACTTACTGGAGATCGTATTTCTGTTCAAATCCCAAATACGATTACAGAAGTAAGAGGTACATTGACACTAACAACTCCAGGAGGATCAATTAACAAAACAATTAATTTTGATTTAGGATTTGAATTGTTTGTAGTTACAGATTTTGATGGTGGAGGTATTTTACCAAATCCTTGGCAATCTTATGGAGATGTAGCTTCTGATGGCGTTATTGCAGGTGATGCAAATAGCGATGGAGACTATTTTGAACAAGTTTGGGATGGAGATTTATCTTCAGGATATATTGTATCACAATCTGATGCATCTTTTAGCCCACTAATTCCAGCAGCAAGTTTAGAAGGTAAAACCATTAACGATGTTTTTTTAAGGGTAGATGTAAATTGTGGAAACACACCAGGAACTACGTTGAACTTTATTTTAATTGATGGGCCTAATGACTCAACAAATGCTGCTGTAAATTGGCAATACTCTTTCTTAAAAGAAACTTGTGAGTGGGAAACTGTTGAAATAAACCTAAGTCAGTTTGGTTATGAATACAACCCATCTAATTTAGATAGACAAATAAATTTTAAAAACATCTTAAGAGTAAAAGCAAGTACCAATGTTTATGGACCACCTGCAGCACAAATGATACAGTTTGATAATGTAAGTTTAGTTGTAAAGTAAATAAAGATAATTAATAAAAACATTCAATAAGAATATTCAAATGAAAAAATATAAAACCATGTACCTACTGATAATTTTAATGTTTTCTTTAGGTTTCAATTCATGCGATAGTGAAGAGCAAGAAATAGAGTTTGATACAGTACCAGTAGCTTTAGATGCTGTAAATGTTAAACCAACTGAATTTACAGCATTATGGAAACCTGTTTTTAGATCTTCTGGATATGAACTAGATGTATCTGAAAATGAAACTTTTTCAAATTTTATTCCAGGGTATAACTCAAAAGCAGTAACAAAATTTGAAGAAATTATAACAGGTTTAACCAATAACACACAATATTATTATAGAGTTAGAGGTGTTTTAAACGGTCTACCAACAGAAAACTCAAATACAATTAGCACAGTTACTAGTTTAATTACGCCAGAAGATGTTACTCTAAAATCTAGTGCTAACTTTTTAGTGGGTGTAGCTGTTAACCCTACAAGAGTTGCAGATCCAGAATATATGGAAGTTTATTCTAAAGAATTTAATAGTCTTACAGGGGAAAATGCTATGAAAATGAGAAGTATTTTTAAAGGGCTTGATAATAATATGAACAATGTTTACGATTGGTCTAAGCCTGATGCCATTGTAGATTATGCAGAAGCAAATAATATGAATGTTCATGGTCACGTTTTAGTTTGGCATGAGAGTGTACCTGATTTTTTAGAAAATTTTGCAGGTACAGATGCTGAATTTGAAACCATTATAGAAAATTATATTACTGATGTTTTAACAAGATATAAAGGTAAAATAGACTCTTGGGATGTTGTTAACGAAGCTATTGCAGATAATACATCTAGTTTTAGACCAAGTATTTTTCGTCAAAGAATGGGAGAGAATTATGTAGAAAAATGTTTCCAGTTTGCAAGAAATGCAGATCCAGATGTAATACTATTTTACAATGACTATAATATGATTACAGATGATTTAAAAAGATCTGGAGCTCTTAATTTAGTAGATAATTTGAGAAGTAAAAACTTAATTGACGGTATGGGTTATCAAGTGCACATTAATATAAATTCACCTAGTGAAGCAGAAATGCAATCGGCTACAAACGAATTAATTAATAGAGAACTTCTTGTTCATTTTTCTGAACTAGATGTTAGAACAAATGTTAATGGAGGCTTAACAGAATTTACAGAAGTAGCAGCTTTTGCACAAAGAAATAAAGTAAGCCAAGTAACAAGAGTTTATAATAGTATACCAGACAACCTAAAATATGCTTTAACAATTTGGGGGTTAAAAGATGATGATTCTTGGATAACACCAAGATTTGGTACTCTAGACTGGCCATTGCTTTTTGACGATTCATTTGGCAAAAAAGAAGCTTATTTTGGTTTTATAGAAGGGCTTCAATAACAAAAACTTAAATACAAAAATCCACAAAAGTGATTTTGCTTTTGTGGATTTTATATAATTATTTATAAACTTAATCAATTGCAAATTTTGCATTTCACGAACATATAGATATGACAAAAACAACTACTAAAATAATCTTATTTACCCTTAACTTATTGTTGTTTGTCAGTTGTGGTAATAATATTTCTGAATCAAAAAAACCAACTGTTGATTTTGGAAAAAAAGCAAAAGAATTAGTTGCTAAAATGACTTTAGAAGAAAAAGTTTCTCAAATGAGTCATGAATCTCCAGCAATAGAAAGATTGAACATACCAGAATACAATTGGTGGAACGAATGTTTGCATGGTGTTGCTAGAGCAGGAAAAGCTACTGTTTTTCCACAAGCAATTGGTTTAGCTGCAATGTTTGATAGAAATCAAATGTCAAAAATCTCAACCATTATTTCTGATGAAGCGCGGGCAAAACATCACGAATTTGCATCTAGAGGAAAAAGAAGTATTTATCAAGGTTTAACCTATTGGACACCTAATATAAATATCTTTAGAGATCCTAGATGGGGAAGAGGAATGGAAACTTATGGAGAAGATCCTTATTTAGCAGGGGAATTAGCCGTTCGTTTTATTAAAGGTTTACAGGGAGATGATCCTAATTACTTTAAACTTATTGCTACTGCAAAACATTTTGCTGTGCATAGTGGTCCAGAAATAGATCGTCATAGTTTTAATGCAACTCCAAGTCCACAAGACTTTTTAAATACCTACAGTCCTCATTTTGAAAAAGTAGTAAAACAAGCTAACGTATACTCCATTATGTGTGCATACAATAGTTATAATGGAGAACCTTGTTGTGGTAGTAAAAGTTTAAGTAGTTTACTTCGGGATGATTGGAAGTTTGACGGTTATATTGTATCTGATTGTTGGGCTGTTAGAGATTTTTATGATGATGGAACACACGAAATAACTGCTAATAAAAAAGAAGCTTCTGCAATGGCTGTAAAAGCAGGTACAGACTTAAATTGTGGTAATTCTTACCCTGCATTAGTAGCCGCAGTTAAAGATGGTTTAATTAAAGAAAGTGAATTAGACGTTTCTTTAGAAAGACTCTTTGTAGCACGTTTACGATTAGGGCTTTTTGCACCAAAAGGTGATGTTAAATACGAAAACATTTCTTATGATGTTGTAGATTCTGAAAAACACAGATTAGCAGCTCTAGAAACAGCTCGTAAATCTATGGTATTATTAAAAAACAAAAATAACGTATTACCATTAGATAAAAATAAAATCAAAAAAATAGCTGTAATTGGTTCAAATTCTGACGATTTAGAAGTGCTGCTAGGAAACTATAATGGATATCCAACAGACCCTATAACACCTCTAGAAGGTTTAAAACGTAAATTACCTAATGCAAAAGTTTCTTATGCTATTGGTTGTAAATTAGCTAACGGACTTCCTGTTTTTGAGGCGATGCCAGCGTCAGTATTGTTTACGGATAATTCTTTGAAAGTAAACGGATTAAAAGGAGAATATTACGACAATATTACTTTTGAAGGAAAACCAAAACACGTTCGTACAGATAAAACTGTAGATTTTACATGGAGGACAACTCCCCCATTTGAAGATATGAGTTACGATGCATATGCTATAAAATGGACAGGTGTATTGTCTGTAGATAAAACAGGTAATTATGCGCTTGGAGCTGAAGCTTTTTCAGGTATGAAGCTTTATTTAGATGATAAATTAATTATAAGTTACCATGCAGAACATCACCCTAAAAAAGTATACGAGTATGTTAAATTAGAAGCTGGTAAAAAATATCAAATCCGTTTTGAATGTGTACAAGACAATACAGAACATTCTATTATGCGATTGTTGTGGGAATCTCCTAAACAGAACCTTGTTGAAGAAGCAATTGCAATTAGTAAAGATGCAGATGCTATTGTTTTGTGTATGGGAATTAGCCCTTTATTAGAAGGCGAAGAAATGAAGGTAAAAGTAGATGGTTTTGGTGGAGGAGACCGTATTCATACCAAATTACCAAAAACACAAACAGACCTTATCAAAAAAATACAAAAACTTGGCAAACCAACGATTCTTGTTTTATTAAACGGAAGTGCGTTAGCTATCAATTGGGAAAATGATAACATTCCTGCAATTATAGAAGCTTGGTATCCAGGGCAAGCAGGAGGAACTGCTATTGCAGATGTTATTTTTGGGGATTTCAATCCTGCTGGAAGATTACCAGTTACATTTTATAAAGACATTAATGACATTCCTGCATTTAGTGATTACAATATGCAAGGAAAAACCTATCGTTATTTTAAGGGAGATCCATTATTTGAATTTGGTTATGGATTAAGTTTTACATCTTTTGTCTATAATAATCTTGAGATGCCAGCAGTACTTAAATCTGGAAATGATTTTACACTTACTGTAGCAGTAGAAAATACTGGTAATTATGATGGCGAGGAAGTTGTACAAGTATATATCCAAAATAAAAATATAGATAATTTAAATCCTCATAAAACACTTGCAGGTTTTCAAAGAACCTTTTTTAAAGCTGGCGAAAAGAAAGTACTTACGTTTAACATAGATAAAGATCAATTAACTTCTGTTAGTAAGGATGGTAAAAAGGAAATTTTACCTGGTAATTATTTAATTTCTGTAGGATGTGCTCAATATTCAATAGAAAGAGAGCAACAAGCTTTAGTGGTCTCAAAGATATTAACCGTTAATTAATTAGGAAAAACATTATATAAGTATAAATAATTGATATTCATTTAATTAGTGCTTTGTAAAATCAACTTTTATAATAATTACAACATTTTTTGTACTAATTGCTACAATAATTATAGTATACAACTCAAATTCATAATACTTTTAAAATCACGTTTAACATTATGTTAATTTCCGATTAAAAAAAATCAAAATCGAAAATTTTACATACCTTAAAATCAATTACAATGAAAAAAATTTTACTTTTAATTTTATTTATTACTGCTTATTCTAACGCACAAAACAGTATCACTATTGTATCTATTCCTGCAGAAGTAGAACAAGGAGCAACGTTTGATGTTACTTTTGAATATACATCTGATGCTGTTGGAACATACGAACTACAGTTTTATCCTATGGATGCAGATGGACAACCAGTTTGGTCTATGGGAAATCAAGCTTATGTTTCTGGTGAAATTGCTGTGAATGCAACTGCAGCTCAAGTTACTGCATCTGTTACAATTCCAGGTGGTATAACACTAACAGCAGATTTAACTGCCCCAGCTGTTTCATGGGGTGTATTTGGTAAAATAGCAAGTAGTTCAGAAGTTTACTTGAGTTCTTACCCAACCGTCAATGTTGTAGCTGGACAAACATCTGGAGAAGCATCAGCAGGAACAATTTCTATGGTAAGTTTTCCAACAGAAGTAGCAAAAGGTTCTACTTTTAACGTAACTTTTGAGTATACATCTAACTTTGTTGGTAATTATGAATTACAATTTATACCTATGACTTCTGAAGGTCAACCTGTTTGGGGTCAAGATAAAGCATTTGCTTCTGATGCAATTGCTGTGAATGCATCTGCAACACAGGTAACAGTTCCTATTACACTTCCAGATGATATTACTTTATCTGTAGACTTGGCTAGTCCTGCTGTTGCATGGGGTCTTTTTGGTAAAATAGCAGATGCTAATGCAGATGTAGCTTACCTTTCTCCTTATCCTCAAACAAATGTTGTAACAACTTTAAGTGTTATTAACTATATTTTTGATAAAACAACTATTTTTTACAATTCTTCTAAAAATACCTTAGAAGTAAATTTAGATAAAATTACTGCGAAATCCTTACAAATTTATGATATGACAGGAAAAATGATTATGGACATAAAAGATGCTAAAATTACATCTAGTATTGATGTTTCTTCGCTATCTGAAGGAATGTATATTGTTAGATCTGAATCTAAATTTTTGAAATTTTTAAAATAACTCTAAAAATTACATCTTTAGTTTTTTAATAATATAATCTGTTATATTATTTTGGAATTAAATATTTTATACTAACCAGCTTATTCAATTAAGCTGGTTTTTTTATTTTTAATGCTACTATTTTATTCGTTTTCTAATTTATTTACTTCCGTTGGTAGAATTCCAAATTCAGCTTTAAAACATTTAGAAAAATAAGAAGGAGAAGAAAACCCAACTTTAAACCCAACCTCTCCAATAGAATCGTAACCATTTTCTATTATCTCTTTTGCTTTTAGTAAACGTATTTTTCTTATAAATTCGTTAGCTGTTTGGCCTGTTAATGCTTTAATTTTTCTGTACAATTGACTTCTGCTTAAAAACAGTTCTTCTGCTAAAGACTCAACTCCTAATTGACTTTCTTGGATATTCTCATTAATATATTTTAATACTTTAGCAATAAATTCTTTATCTAATGAAGAGGTATGGGTAGGAGTAGTATAAGTATTTGTTCCACTTGAATACTTGTCAAATAAGATTTGTCTACTTCTTATTAAGCGTTTTAATTGCGTTTTTAAAATATCAGTCTTAAAAGGTTTATTAACATAAACATCTGCACCAGATTCAATACCTTTAATCCAATCATCACTCATTGTTTTTGCAGAGAGCATTAGTACTGGTATATGACTTGTTTTTAAATTTTCTTTTAATTTAATGCAAAATTCGTATCCATCCATCTTAGGCATCATTACATCAGAAATAATAACGTCTGGAATTTTTTTATCGGCCAATTTTAAGGCTTCAATACCGTTATTTGCTAATAATATGATGTATTCAATATTTAATTCATTGCTTAAATAATTTCTTAATTCAGCATTATCTTCTACAATTAAGACTGTTTTCTTTTTTGTAATTTCTTTTTCTTCATGATTAGTTTCTTGAACCGTTTTTTGTGCTTTTATTGTTTTGTTTGTCGTTGTTTGATTACTTGGAATAAAAATTTCTTTTGGGGAAAAATGAGCATTTCCTTGTGCAAAAAAGAGATGAAATATTGTTCCTACTCCTTCTTCACTTTCTACTTCAATTTTTCCTTTATGTAAATTTGTGAAATTTTGCACAACCTCAAGACCAATACCAGTACCTCCATAATACTGACTGTTTATTTCTTTTACTTGATAGAAACGTTCAAAAATCTGATTCATTTCTTCTTTTTTTATTCCAGAACCTGTATCTTCAATACGAATTTCAATTACAGGAACAGGAACTTCTGAATCAATTAATGGTAGTATTTTTTTATCTTCTTTTACAAATAAATTAACATTTATGCTTCCATTTTCAGGAGTTACTTTAAATGCATTTGATAGAATATTGAACAATATTTTTTCTAACATACCAGGATCTGCCCAAATCGTAAAAAAACTAATGTTTGTGGTTATATTAAAGTTAACATGTTGTTGATCAGCTTCTTCTCTAAAATAACTAGTAACTTCATTTATAAAAGAAATCAACTCAATTTCACAAACATTTACGGTAAGCTTATTAAATTGAAGTTTTCTAAAATCCATTAATTCATTAATTAATCTTGTAAGTCTTTTTGTATTCTTATAGATGATATTGTGTTTTTCTTCAACATAAGCAGGAAGTTCTAATTTGTCATTATTAATAATATCTTCTAAAGGATTTAACATTAACGTTAAAGGTGTTCTAAATTCATGAGAAATATTGGTAAAAAACTGAATTTTCTTATTGTTCAATTCTTCTTCCTGTAGTCTTTTATCACGTTCAAATTTAATAAGACGCTTTTCTCTAATTCTAGAATTTATAATGCGATAAGCCAAATAACCAATAAGTAAAACAATGACTATGTATGAAAGTATTGCCCAAGATGAAATCCACCAAGGTGGAAGTATAGTTATTTTTAATGCTGCTGGGTTTTTACTCCATACTCCGTCGTTATTTGATGCCATTACTTTAAAAACATACTCTCCTTGACCAAGATTAGTATATGTAGCTGTATTCACATTTCCTACATAATTCCAATTATCTTCAAACCCTTCTAAAAAATAGGCATATTTATTATTCTCTGATCTTGTGTAATTAATTCCTGCATAAGAAATCGTAAAAACAGATTGTTCGTGCGTTAATTTAATTTCTGAGGTTTCAGAAAGCACACTTTGTAAAGGAGAATTTTTATCATCTAGATTTAACGATTTATTAAAAATCTTAAAATCAGATAAATAAATTAAGGGCTCATGAGGGTTGGTGATAATTTCTTTTGGATTGAAATAATTAATCCCAGTATAATTTCCAAAATACAATACTCCGTTTTTATCTTTTAATACTGCATTATTATTAAAATCATTACTCAATAAACCGTCATTTGTAGAATAATTTATAACGCTATTTTCCTTTTTTAACTCTAATTTAGACAACCCTTTATTACCACTAACCCATATATTACCATCGTTTGATTGAATAATAGAAGCTATTGTTTCTTGATTAAGACCTACTTCTTTTCCAAATTTTTTAAGGTTTTTACTTTTTAAATCAAATCGAAAAAGCCCATCTCCATCAGTTCCAATCCATAAATTATGATTTTTATCTTCAAATAAAGACAATATTGAAGTTACACCTTTTATACTATTTGATTTCTCGTTAATAAATTCTTTAAATGGATATACTTTAATTTGTTCTCCTTCTTTTATAACCTTAAACAATCCTCTTGTAGTACCCAACCAAATATGATCGTTAGAATCTACAAATACACTTCTTATATTACTATATATAATTTTAAGGTCAATAAATGAAGGGCTTTCGTGGTAATTAAATTTTTGAGTTTTTAAATCGTAAGAATGTAATCCTTTAAGAAAAGTACCAATCCAAATAGTACCTTTGGTATCTTCTGAAAAACTTAAAATACGATTAGAAGTAATTTTGCCATTGGTGTTGTTCAGATTAAAATTAACAAATCGGTTACTTCCTTTTTTAAGAAAGTAAATTCCAGAATTCCAAGTACCAAGCCAAATATTATTATGACTATCAAAAAAAACAGTTTGAACGTCTAAGCCTTTAAGTCCTTTTATTTTAGAGCTTATTTCATCATTAATATGGATAAAACTTTTATTCTTTAGATTATAAATATCTAAACCTCCACCATCCATTCCAATCCAAAGTCTATTTAAATTGTCTTTAGCTATTGATGTAACTGAGCTAGATTGTAAAGAATTTGGCATGTTAGGTAAACTTTCAATATCGTTAAACTTGTCGTAATATTTATCGTAAACCTCTAATCCATTATTAAAATACCCAACCCAAATGCGACCAACTCTGTCTTTAAATAAAGACCATATCGAATTTGATTTGATGCTGTTTTTATCAAATTTATCGTAACGATAATTTTTAATAACTTTCCCTGTTGAGTTGATTAGAAAAAGTCCATCATTTTCTGTTCCACAAAAGATATTTCCGTTGTTGTTAAGTAATAAAGAAAGTACTCTTTTGTTTGTAATCGGAAAATTTTGAATGGTATAATAGTAGTTTGTTCCCATAGAAACTTTTATTAAACCTTCTGAAAATGTTCCTATCCAAATAGCTCCATCATCACCAACAATAAGTGACTCAATTGCGTTTTTAACATGATTTATTCCTGTTTTAGTATCAAAGGATGCCAACGACATCGTCATTTCAGAATCATTGTAGTAAAACAACCCTAAATTACTAGCAATATAAATTTTACCATTATTGTCTTTTGCAATTTGATTAATCTCTAATTCTGGAAACGAAGTTCTGTTACCAAAAATGACCTGCTTACTTTCAAAAGAATCTTTATCTACTAAAAAAACTCCATCCTCATGTGTTCCTACCAATAAACTCCCTTTTTTAGTTTCCATAATAGCGTAAACCAAAATTCTATTATTTGAGGAACCTTTTTTTAATACTATTTTTTGGAATTGATCTAATTTACGATTGTATAAGTTTAATCCACCTTCTGTACCAACCCATAAACGTTTAGATTTATCTATATAGGTGCAATTAATTATAGAACTACTTAAGGTATTTGGATTGTCTTGTTCTTGTAGGTAAGAAGTATACTCAAAACTATTGTACTTATACAAGCCAGCACCATTAGTTCCCATCCAAATAAAACCTTTATGATCTTGTATAATAGATGAAATAGCTCTTTTAGTTACAGTTACTTTACTAGTAAAAACATAGTTTTCTTTTTTAATTTGAGCATCTATAGTACTACTAAAGTACAGAAAAAATAGACAAAATAATTTAAAAGTTTTAGCCATAATAAAATATAGGCATGCAAGCCGATTTACAAAAGTGATTTAATTAATATCTTCATTTTTTTTGCTGTTTTATTACAACAATAATAAAGATTATAGTAGAAAATATATATAATTTTATAAGCAATATCAAAAAATTAATACAATCTTATTTATTACTTTTGAAGTAATTTTTAAAATTTTTGAAGCATTCTTTGCAATCTAAGTCGGTTTTAAGCCGATTAGAAAACTCTAGAAGATTTTGCCCTGTAAAAACATCCATGTAATACTGTTTTTATTGACTTGAAAGATAAGTATTTATATACTTACCTCCATTATTTTTTTTTATTTGATATGGCTACCTCAGTAAACATTAAATTAAAAGACAAGGAAGGTAAGGAGGAGATTATTAAAAAATCTTTCTTCGGATCTGAACATCTAAACAGAGTAGTAAAGTCTACTTTTACTCAATTCTTCTATGGAAATTATAGTAGACTAAGTAAGGCTCCTTTTGTACCTTTTTTCAGTGATGTAAATTGTCGTCTTACCTTAAAAATAAAAGCACCGCCAAGACACATCTGTTTCCCTATATAGCAAATACCAAAAAAGCCTCAACTATAAATGTTGAGGCTTTTATCTGTACAGGCGGAGAGACTCGAACTCTCACACCTCGCGGCACTAGATCCTAAATCTAGCGTGTCTACCAATTCCACCACGCCTGCATTAAAATCTTTAACGAGTGCAAATATACACAATACTTACAATTTGCAAAGATAAATATTATATTTTAGTAACACTTTAAAATGAATTGATGAAAAACATACAAACCTATATCGCTAAACACAAAGAACGCTTTTTACAGGAGCTTTTTGAACTGCTCAAAATGCCATCTATCAGCGCTGATTTGGCCTACCAACCTCAACTTTTACAGACGGCAGAAGCTGTAGCAAAGTCACTCTTAAATGCAGGCTGTGAAAACATTCAACTATTGGAGACGAAAGGAAATCCAGTTGTCTATGCGGATAAAATTATAAATCCTGAGCTCCCTACTGTATTGGTTTACGGACATTATGATGTTCAACCCGCTGACCCTCTAGAGTTATGGGATACTCCTCCATTTGAACCAACCCTAAAAAAAACAAAACTTCATCCTGACGGTGCTATTTTTGCGAGAGGTGCCTGTGATGACAAAGGGCAAATGTTTATGCATATCAAGGCCATTGAAATTTTAATCGCCACAGAGCAACTCCCCTGTAATGTGAAATTTATGATTGAGGGGGAAGAAGAAATAGGTTCTCCTAGTCTTGCTCCGTTCATCGAGGAACACACTGAGTTGTTTGAAAATGATGTGATCTTAATTTCTGACACAGGTATGATTTCCAACCAACAACCTTCTATCACAACCGGGCTTCGTGGCTTGAGCTATGTCGAAGTGGAATTAACAGGTCCCAATAGAGATTTACATTCTGGTTTCTATGGTGGTGCAGTGGCAAACCCTATCAATATTTTAAGTCAAATGATTTCTAAACTTCACGATGAAAACAACCACATCACCATTCCTGGTTTTTATGATCATGCCTATGTGCTGTCCAAAGAAGAAAGGAGAGAGATGAACAAAGCCCCTTTTGTTCAAAAAGACTACAACAAGGCCTTGAATATTGAAGAAGAATGGGGTGAGAAAACATATTCTACCCTAGAAAGAAGTACCGTCAGACCCTCACTAGATGTAAATGGAATATGGGGTGGTTATATCGGAGAGGGTGCAAAAACAGTGTTGCCCTCAAAAGCCTATGCCAAAATCTCTATGAGACTGGTTTCTGGTCAAGATCCTGATGAAATGACTCACTTATTCACTGATTACTTTACAAGCCTAGCGCCAAAATCTGTAACCGTAAAAATCACACCTCACCACGGAGGTAAAGCATACAGAACACCTTTAGAGGCAATAGGTTATCAAGCAGCTTACAAGGCCTATTCTGAAACCTTTGCCAACAAACCCATCCCTCAACCTTCAGGAGGAAGTATCCCTATTGTCTCATTGTTTAATGAAGTTTTTAAAAGCCATACCATCTTGATGGGGTTTGGACTGAATAGTGATGCCATACATGCTCCCAACGAACACTATGGGTTGTTCAACTTCTACAAAGGAATAGAAACCATTCCTTACTTTTATAAACATTTTACTGAAATACATACAAATCATGAAAAATGAACACGCGTATAACATCAAATTGGTATGGAAAGGAATCACAACGATAGACAAAAGAAATCACCTTAAATATACCCGTATTTATGAATTGAGTTTTGATAACAAACCTAATCTAATGGGATCTGCAGACGCGATGTTTCATGGCGACAAAACACTATACAACCCAGAAGAGATGTTACTTAGTGCTCTATCTGCTTGCTACATGATGTCCTTTTTTTATCTCTGTGGGTTAAAAAATATCAAAATCAAAAGCTACACTGACACCCCAACAGGGCTTGTAAAAGTAAATCCTAACGGTAGTGGTCAGTTTGAAAACGTCAGTTTACAACCCAAGATTTCTATTCAGTCGTGTGATGCTAAAAAAGTTGAAGAGGCATTGGCTGAGGCACATGACTATTGTTTTATTGCGCGGTCTTGCAATTTCAAGATAACCCATCATTCAAAAATTACGTATAACGATTAGACCTTTACAAACTTTAATTGACACAAAAAGAAATTGTTTTTGCTTTTCTTCCATAAATAGAAGAAGTTACCCCCTTTGCCTTCAATTATTTTTATCCATTATACGTTAAATATTCTTAGAAAAAAACAACAGCTGTACTGACTTACATTTTGTAAGTTTGTAAATCAAACTTAGTTTATTTTTTAGATGATCGTCACAACCAATCCGTTTACAAAAGAAAAAATCCATCAATATTCTTTTTTGACCAATAGTGAGTTGAATTCAAAATTAGATATGACTCAAAAAAGCTATGAGAATTGGAAAAGAATTTCGTCAGAAAAAAAACAAGAACTTGGCACAAAACTAAAGGAACTCTTACTTTCACAAAAGCAGCGTTTGGCCGTTTTGATGAGTTCAGAGATGGGAAAACCCATAAGCCAATCTTTAATAGAAATTGAAAAAACAAGTAGCCTAATTGACTACTTTACTTCACACACTTCAACATTACTAAAAAATAGCAGGTTAGATGACAACACCTATGTGAGCTACCATGCTACTGGAGCTGTTTTTGGAATTATGCCCTGGAATTTTCCACTTTGGCAGGTTTTTAGGTTCGCTTTTCCTAACTTAATGGCTGGAAATGTTTGTGTTTTGAAACACGCCCCAAATGTAATGGGTTGTGCTTTAGCTATAGAACAGTTATTCTTAGACGCAGGATATCCAAAACATGTATTTACCAATTTGATCATTGATCTTCCTCAGGTTGAGCAAGTCATTGCTCACCGAACCGTGCAAGGGATTTGTGTCACTGGAAGCACCAAAGCCGGAAGTGCAGTCGCTGCTTTGGCAGGAAAATACTTAAAAAAATCTGTACTAGAATTAGGAGGAACAGACGCTTCTATTCTTTTGGAAGATGCTGACTTTGATTATGCACTAACTTCTGCCTTCGAATCTAGGACAGCCAACTCGGGTCAAGTATGTATTGCTGCCAAACGAATTTTCATACCTAAAGATAAACTGCCCTACGCTATTTCATTTTTCAAACAAAAAATAGCAAATTTGAAACAAGGAGATCCATTGGATACAAAAACTCAAATAGGACCCATCTCCAAAGCTGAGTTTTTACCTGTGCTACAAAACCAAGTAGAACAAGTCATCAAAAATGGTGCAGAACTTATGGTTGGTGGTAAAATTAACGAACCTTTTTACGAAACAACATTAATGGTTGTAAACAAAGACAATCCTATGCTCAAAGAAGAGATTTTTGGACCTGTTATTTGCATCATCTCCTACGATAATACCGATGAACTTATAGACTGTGTAAACGATTCTGATTATGGGTTAGGCGCTGCGATCTGGACAGCAAATCTAGAGCGAGCAAAAAACCTGGCAGCTCAAATTGAAACGGGCTATGTTTCTATAAATTTTAAAGTGACCTCAAGTCCTAAATTTCCGTTTGGTGGAATTAAAAAATCCGGCTATGGTAAAGAACTAGGAGAACATGGTCTGAAAACTTTTTTAAATGCTAAAACCAATACATTCAGATCATAATCTAAGTCTTTGTTGTGATACAAAAGAAAGACTAAAGCCAAAACAATGCACTAGCAATACCATCCACTAAAAACTTTCCTTTTTGTGAACAAATAAGCTGATTGTGCTTTAACAACAAAGTCCCGTTATCAAGAAAGGGTTGCACTTGTTGTTCTAAACAAAAACGAGTTTCCTCCCCAAAATCTTGAGCAATTTTTTCTAACGAAACCCCCCATATGGTTCTTAATCCCGTCATGATGTATTCGTTAAAAGCGTCTTTTACAGACAATTCTTCCTGGGTAGAGGGCAATTGACCGCTTGACAAGGATTTGATGTATTTTGCATTGTTTGACACATTCCAACTTCTTACCCCTGCTTTATAGGAATGTGCAGAGGGACCAAAACCCAAGTACCATTTTCCCGACCAATAAGCTGTATTGTGCCTCGAATAAAAATTAGGTCTCCCAAAATTAGAAATTTCATAATGATCAAATCCGTTTTGTGTTAGTTCAGCAACCAAGATCTCAAAATGCTCAGCAGCAAGATGTTCATCAACAGCGGGATAAGTTCCTTTTTGGATAAAACTTTCTAGTGCTGTTCCTTCTTCTACAGTAAGTGCGTAAGAGGAAATATGTGAAACCCCAAAATCTAGGGCTTGTTGAATGTTATTTTTCCATACTTGATTAGATAACCCAGGGATTCCATACATCAAATCAATCGTGATATTATCAAAATACTGAGTCGCTATTTGGAGACAATTCTTGACTTCATCAGCATCATGAGCACGATTCATCATCTTCAGTTCCTGGTCTCCAAAAGACTGAACTCCAACACTCAATCTATTGATTTCTGTTTGCGCTAAATCTTTAATCTTATGCGCTGTCAAATCATCTGGGTTGGCCTCCAGAGTTATTTCTGGATTCTTAACAACACTGTAGTTCTTTTTAATTGTTTGGAGAAGCATAGTAATTTGTTTTGCTTCAAGAATACTTGGGGTACCTCCACCAAAATAAATAGTTTGAACTTTTATATTTTTAAATTCCTCTGCTCTCAGAACAATTTCTTGCTCTAAAGCCTTTAAAAAAGAACTTTTGTGTTTTAATGAAGTAGAAAAATGAAAATCACAGTAATGACAAGCTTTTTTACAAAACGGAATGTGCAAATACAAACCCGCCATTACTTTACTATTTTGCTTTCATTTTGACTAACAAAACTTGCCCAACCACTATAATTCTTACCGCCTACTTTGACTCCACTGTTGAAGTGATGACAAACTGCAGCAGCCAATCCATCAGTAGCATCCAAGTTTTTTGGTAAAGTCTTGAGGTCTAACAAGCTTTTAAGCATCATTGCCACTTGCTCTTTACTCGCATTACCATTACCGGTAATGGCCATTTTAATTTTTTTTGGTAAATATTCTGTAACGGGGATTTCCCTGGACAAACCTGCTGCCATGGCAACTCCTTGAGCTCTTCCTAGCTTTAACATAGACTGTACGTTTTTACCAAAAAAAGGAGCCTCTATAGCCAATTCATCAGGGTGATATGTATCGATCAATTCAACCGTACGCTCAAAAATCAATTTTAATTTCACATAGGGATCTTTGTATTTACTCAACAACAATTCATTCATTTGAATAAACTCCATTTTTTTTCCAACGACCTTAATAATACCGAAACCCATAATGGTGGTTCCTGGGTCTATGCCTAATATGATTTTTTCTACAGCCAATAAAGTGGTTTTAACTATTTTAGCAAAGGTAACGAAAATGAATGCTAACACTATACATGCTTAAATCAATTCGTAAATATTTTACAATCTTAAATTACTTTCTAAAATACGTGGTAAGTTGTACCGCCTTGTTTTACATTGGTTACAGGATAACAAACACTTCTTTTGAAAGCAAAGAATTAATGCTTTTTCTGAACCCTGTCACTTTTCTAACACTACTGTTCTTATCCCTTGGAAACTGGGGTTTTGAAGTCTTAAAATGGAAAATTGTAGTTGAAACATTTGACAAAATCTCGTTTAAAAAAGCGACTTATGAAACACTTGTTGCGTATACCTATGGCATCATTACTCCTTTTAACTCTGGAAACTATCTAAAAAAAATCTTTTTTTACCCTCAAGTAAAAACCAAGGATATTGTATTTGTAAACTTATTTAAGGGTATATACCAAATGATCATTACTCTTCTTTTTGGTTCTTGGGGCGTTTGCGCTTTGATAGATAAATTAGATGCCAAAATATTTAATCAACAAGGGTTCTTGGTCTTAACGAGTTCAATTGGAACTGTAGTTTGTCTTATTTTTAGGAAAAAAATAAAATCCTACATCAAGAGCATTCCCCTAAAAATACATCGCCAATTGTTTATCTACTCTGCGATAAAGTATCTGTTTTTTTCATTTTTCTTGTTGTACTTACTACATCAATCGACTAAAAATTATACAGAATTGTAT
>Ga0209653_1000802_pt1 | contig 26763 bp, 25 predicted proteins | sample SaaInl6LU_22_DNA_FD_184644 | JGI IMG/M metagenome (GOLD analysis project Ga0209653, IMG submission 184644) | Marine microbial communities from expanding oxygen minimum zones in the Saanich Inlet - ESP_116LU_22_DNA (SPAdes) (version 2) | ecosystem: Environmental > Aquatic > Marine > Intertidal...
ATGCCAACAAATCAGATAAGATTATTGGAGTGGTGGCTCAGCGAAATGAAAATGAAGAAAACCCTGGTGTAAAAGACATTTACACTTTAGGAACTGTTGCTCAAATACTAAGGGTATTGAAAATGCCCGATGGAAATACAACCATCATTATTCAAGGGAAAAAGCGTTTTGAGATCGATGCAATTACAGAAGAGGAACCTTACTTAAAGGCTAAAATCAAAGCGGTCAAGGATCAAATACCTGAACCAAACGACAAAGAGTTTAATGCTACTATAGATTCTATTAAGGATTTAGCCTTGCAAATCATTCAAGAGAATCCCAATATTCCCTCAGAAGCTTCTTTTGCCATTAAGAACATCCAAACCCCTTCTTTCCTTATCAATTTTGTTGCTTCCAACATGAATGTTGCGGTAAAACAAAAACAGAGTATTCTTACAGAGGTTAGTTTGCATCAACGTGCTTTAATGTGTTTGAAGCATATGAATGAAGAATACCAAAAACTAGCGCTTAAAAATGATATTCAATCGAGAGTACGATCAGAAATGGATACTCAGCAAAGGGAATATTATTTACATCAGCAAATGAAAACCATACAAGAAGAATTGGGTGGGGTTTCTTATGAAGAAGAAGTTGAAGAAATGAAAGCGCGTGCCAGTAAGAAACTTTGGTCGGAGGATGTGGGAAAGCATTTTGAGAAAGAGTTAATGAAAATGCAACGTATGAACCCTCAAGTTGCAGAGTACTCAATTCAACGAAATTATTTAGACCTATTCTTGGATTTGCCTTGGAATGAGTTTTCCGAGGATAATTTTGATCTTAAACGAGCTCAAAAGATTTTAGATCGGGATCATTTTGGTCTGGAAGAGGTAAAGAAACGTGTCATCGAATATTTGGCAGTGTTGAAGTTGCGAAACGATATGAAATCTCCAATTTTATGTTTGTATGGTCCTCCTGGAGTTGGGAAAACTTCCTTAGGGAAGTCTATAGCCGAAGCCCTTGGGAGAGAGTATGTTAGGATTTCATTGGGAGGGATGCGAGATGAAGCGGAAATTCGTGGGCATCGAAAAACCTATATTGGAGCTTTACCGGGAAGAATAATTCAAAGTTTGAAAAAAGCAGGTACCTCTAATCCTATTTTTGTTTTAGATGAGATTGATAAATTAGCTTCTGGAGTGCAGGGCGATCCTGCTTCAGCACTTTTGGAAGTTCTAGATCCTGAACAAAATCAATCCTTTTATGACAATTTCCTTGAGATGGGATATGATTTATCTAAGGTCATGTTTGTAGCTACTGCCAATAGTCTTGGACCTATCCACCCTGCATTGAGAGATCGTATGGAGATTATAAATGTTAGTGGGTACACTCAAGAAGAAAAGACTGGAATTGCACAAAAGTTTTTATTACCTAAACAGCTTAAAGAGCATGGGATGAATAAAAAGCAATTAACGCTCAAGAAATCTGTTTTAGATAAGATAGTAGAGAGTTATACACGAGAATCAGGAGTTCGAGGCCTTAACAAGCAAGTAGCGAAAGCTGTTCGTTATGCTGCTAAATCCATTGCAATGGAGGAGGAATACAAAATTAACCCTGAATTAGAAGATTTGACAACTATTCTGGGTCCTGCAAAAGTACACCGTGATTTATATGAAAATAATCATGTGGCTGGAGTTGTTACCGGTTTGGCATGGACTTCTGTTGGAGGTGATATTTTATTTATAGAGTCGGCTATTTCTCCGGGTAAAGGGGGATTGAGTATTACTGGAAATCTAGGAAAAATCATGAAGGAATCGGCTACGATTGCTTTAGAATATGTCAAAGCCAATGCCTCTTTAATGGGACTTGATGCGTTTGAATTTGATAAATATAGCATCCATATTCACGTTCCTGAAGGGGCCACACCTAAAGATGGACCCAGTGCCGGGATTACTATGTTAACCTCTTTGGTTTCTTTGTTTACCCAAAAACGTGTGAAAAAACATTTGGCAATGACGGGTGAAATTACACTAAGAGGGAAAGTATTGCCAGTAGGAGGGATTAAGGAGAAAATTCTTGCGGCCAAACGATCCAAAATTAAAGAGATTATTCTTTGTGAAGATAATCGAAAGGATATTGAGGAAATTAACGAGAGTTATTTAAAAGGCTTGCATTTCCATTATGTGAAAGAAATGCATGAAGTGATTTCCTATGCGGTCACCTCTCAAAATGTTGTCAATGCAAAGCAATTAATCTCTTCATAGATAAATGGTTATTTTTACACTATGAAGAAAATCATCATTGCAGTTGATGGATTTGCAGCAACAGGTAAAAGTACTGTTGCCAAAAAAATAGCTACTGCTTTACATTACATCTACATTGATACCGGTGCAATGTACCGTGCTGTCACTTATTTTGGTCAAAAGCAAAACCCTACCGAAAATATAGATGTAGCTCAATTGATTGAATCACTTCCTAAGATCAATATTCATTTTGAAAATGGAGAACATGGGCAACAAACATTCTTGAATGGTACAAATATCACCCATGAAATTAGGGAATCCAAAGTCAATAATGCTGTTAGTAAAATAGCGAGTGTTGAAGCTGTCCGAAACTTTTTAGTTGCTCAACAGAGGTCAATGGGAAAAGAACGTGGGATTATCATGGATGGTAGAGATATTGGGACTGTAGTTTTTCCAGAAGCGGAATGTAAATTCTTTCTCACGGCTTCCCCAGAGATAAGAGCAGAACGTCGTCATAAAGAACAAACAGAAAAAGGAAATTTAGAATCCTTGGAGGCAGTTTTAAAGAATGTTATAGCAAGAGACCATCAAGATTCTACCCGTAGTATAAATCCATTGCGAAAAGCAGACGATGCCATAGAGATTGAGGTAAGCACATTAACTATTGATGAGGTTTATCGTTTGATGATGGACAAGATTCAATCTATAGTTTAAGGCGAATTCGAGCTTAAAAAAAGATATTTATTATTTGTTTATCAAACGATTAAGGGTATATTTGCACGCTTTTAATTGGGAGGAAAAACCGAAAGCACCATTAATTTTTATAAACAACTTCTGTATTTGCAACTAAGGTTTTCCCATATACAGAATACAAAAACCCATCGGAAATGGCCAAAAAACCAACCGAAGAGGCAGCAGCCAATAGCGCTGAGCCTACAAAAGCAGTAACTCCAAAGAAAACAACTGCTAAGAAAACCACAAAAAAAGAAGAAGTAACTGAAACTGTTGAAACTCAAGAAGCTCCTGTAGCTGATTCAACTGTAGATGTGGCTGTGGTTGAAGAAAAAGCACCAGAAGTTGATCAAAAAGCAGCACAAGCTGAGTTTTTAGACAACTTTAACTGGCACAATTATCAAGAAGGAATCGATTTAATCGAAGACAAACAACTTGATGAATTCGAAAAATTAGTAAAAGAGAATTTCGTTGACACTTCAGATGAAGACGTAATTGAAGGAGAAGTGGTGTACATGACAGAACGTGAAGCCATTATTGACATCAATGCAAAGTCTGAAGGAGTTATTTCCCTCAATGAATTCCGTTACAACCCAGACTTAAAAGTTGGGGACAAGGTAGAAGTGATTGTTGACATACGTGAAGATCGTACAGGTCAATTGGTTCTTTCTCACCGTAAAGCTCGTGTCATTAAAGCATGGGATCGTGTAAACAATGCACATGATAATGCAGAAATCGTAAGCGGTTTTGTAAAATGTAGAACTAAAGGAGGAATGATTGTCGATGTATTCGGTATTGAAGCGTTCTTACCTGGATCTCAAATTGACGTAAAACCCATTCGTGATTACGATCAATATGTAAACAAAACAATGGAATTTAAAGTGGTGAAAATTAATCACGAGTTTAAAAACGTTGTTGTTTCTCATAAAGCTTTAATTGAAGCGGATATTGAAGAACAGAAAAAAGAAATCATTGGTCAATTAGAAAAAGGACAAGTTTTAGAAGGAACTGTGAAAAACATTACTTCTTACGGTGTCTTTATCGACCTTGGTGGTGTAGATGGATTAATTCACATTACGGACCTTTCTTGGAGCCGTATTAATCACCCAAGTGAGATTCTTGAATTAGACCAAAAGTTGAATGTTGTAATCCTTGACTTTGATGACAACAAGTCTCGTATTCAATTAGGATTAAAACAATTAAGCCAGCACCCATGGGATGAAATCTCTGAAACACTTAAAGAAGGTGAAAGAGTAAAAGGAAAAGTAGTGGTTATAGCTGACTACGGAGCTTTTGTTGAAATCAAAGAAGGTGTTGAAGGATTAGTTCACGTTTCTGAGATGTCATGGTCAACTCACTTACGTTCTGCACAAGATTTCGTAAAAGTTGGGGATGAAGTAGAAGCTGTCATTTTATCGATTGATCGTGAATCAAGAAAAATGTCATTAGGGATCAAGCAAATTACGCCAGACCCATGGACTGATATTACTTCCAAGTATCCAATTGGATCAAAACATTCTGGTTTGGTAAGAAACTTTACCAACTTCGGAGTTTTTATTGAATTAGAAGAAGGAATTGATGGATTAGTTTATATCTCTGATTTATCTTGGACTAAAAAAGTGAAGCACCCATCTGAGGTACTTGCTTTAGGTGACAAGATCGACGTAATTGTTCTTGAATTAGATGTTGAAGGACGAAAATTAAGTTTAGGTCACAAACAAACCAAAGACAATCCTTGGGATAAATACGAGAAAGAATTTGGTTTAGAATCTGAACACACTGCTTCGATTACTGAAATGGTAGATAAAGGCGCTACAATTCATTTTAATGAAGACATCATTGCTTTTGTACCTTCACGTCATCTAGAGAAAGAAGACGGATCTAAATTAGGAAAAGGGGATGAAGCTGTTTTCAAAATTATTGAATTCAATAAAGAATTCAAAAGAGTAGTAGCTTCTCATACTGTCCTTTTCAAAGAGCAGGAAATCAAAAACCTAAAGCGTGCCACTAAGAACTTAGCTTCTGCTAATTCTGAAAAAGCAACGCTTGGGGATTTAGATGCCCTTGCTAGTTTGAAAGAGCAAATGGATAATGATAATTAATTATCATTTGAATTTATTTTTTAAAAACCCTCCTTTCGGAGGGTTTTTTTTATACTTAATAAAATAATACTTTTGTAAAATATTCCAACTATGACACCTAAAGTCCTTCTTAGCGAAAAAAGGGTAAAGATCATGCTAAATAGGCTTTGTTGTCAATTGATCGAACGGCATGGAGATTTTTCTGAAACGGTGCTCGTTGGTCTTCAGCCTCGTGGGGTATTACTTCTAGAACAATTGATATATCTGCTGAAAGAAAATGGCGTCACTTCCCTCCAGAGTGGGAAGCTAGACACTACCTTTTTTAGAGACGATTTTAGAAGAAACGAAATCCCTCATAATGCAAACGCTACTGAAATGGAAGTCACCATCGAAGGGAAAGATGTTGTTTTAATCGATGATGTTTTATTTACCGGGAGAAGTATTCGATCTGCTCTTACAGCTATAGATAGTTATGGAAGACCAAAATCAATTGAATTGTTAGTATTAGTTGATCGACGTTTTAGCCGTCATTTGCCGATTCAACCTGATTATTTGGGAGCACAGATTGATGCTCTACAAGGCGATAAGGTTAAAGTGGTATGGTCTGATAATGCATCAAACAATATTGTATACTTAGAAAAACAAAGCCAATGAAAACCTTAAGTGTTTCTCACCTCCTAGGGATAAAGTATCTCAATCCAGAAGATTTGCACTTGATTTTTGAAACGGCAACGCATTTCAAAGAAGTTATTAATCGACCCATTAAAAAAGTTCCCAGTCTTCGGGATATTACAATTGCTAATCTGTTTTTTGAAAACAGTACACGAACAAAATTATCGTTTGAGTTGGCAGAAAAAAGACTCAGTGCAGATGTGCTTAATTTTTCTGCAGCACAGTCCTCAGTTAAAAAAGGAGAAACTTTAGTTGACACAGTTAATAATATACTGGCAATGAAAGTTGATATGATTGTCATGCGACACCCACATCCAGGAGCTGCGCACTTTTTATCCCAACATGTTAATTCTTGTATTATCAATGCAGGAGATGGCACACATGAACATCCTTCACAAGCATTGTTGGATGCGTTTTCTCTTCAAGAAAAATTTGGAGATTTGGGAGGAAGAAGGATCGCCATAGTAGGGGATATTTTACACTCTAGAGTTGCACTTTCTAATATTTACGCTTTAAAAATGCTTGGAGCTGAGGTGCGTCTTTGTGCTCCTAAATCCTTACTTCCCAAACATATCGAATCATTGGGTGTAAGCGTTTCTTCTAATTTAATGGAAGTTTTGAATTGGTGTGATGCAGCCAATATGCTCCGCGTCCAAAACGAACGCATGGAATTGAGTTATTTTCCAACTACACGTGAATACAGTCAAAATTTTGGCCTTACTGGAGAACGTCTAAAGCAATTGAGAAAAGAAATTGTAATACTTCATCCCGGACCAATTAACCGTGGAGTAGAGATTACGAGTGAGGTTGCTGATTCTGATCAAGCAATTATCTTAGATCAAGTTGAAAATGGAGTTGCGGTTCGTATGGCTATTATTTATCTTTTAGCCTCTAAATTGAATATTCCTTTGAAATGATACAGTGGGAAGAAAATAATACAGCTTACCTTGAAGCTAAAGCATATGTGGAAAATAAAGAGTCACTCTTTAGCAATTTAAAAGAGCACCAAGGATTTGACCTGATCTTAAATTGTGAAAGCTATCTTCCAAAGATTGAAGAGTTAGCATCGCTGGCTTTATACCAACAAGATGAGGGACGTTGCTTGGTCCTAATACTTTCTCCTGAACTCGCAGATCATTTTCCCTCAGAGTGGGTAACTGTACCCACAAAAACAGAAGCCTTGGATTTTATTTCGTTTGAACAAATGCAACGTGATTTAGGCTTTTAGATGATGGAATTAACCATATTAGGCTGTCATTCGGCTACTCCAAGAGAAAATAAGCATACAACTTCACAGCTTTTGGAAGTGAGCGGGAATTTATTTTTAATTGATTGTGGCGAGGGAACGCAAATTCAATTGAGAAAATCAAAAGTAAAATTCTCTAGAATTCAACATATTTTTATTTCTCATCTTCATGGAGATCATTTTTACGGTTTAATTGGTTTAATCAGCACCTTTAGATTGTTGGGAAGAACAGCAGCTCTTCATGTGTATGGTCCAAAAGGAATAAAAGAAATTATTACATTACAACTGAAGTTGGCGAAATCTTGGACAGATTACCCACTTCATTTTCACGAATTGGAAAAAGAGTTCAGTGAAATCATACTTGAGAACGACTCGGTAAAGGTCAGCACCCTCCCTTTGGATCATCGTGTTTATACCAATGGATTTTTATTTGAAACAAAATCTTCGAAACGAAAAATTGATCTAGAAGCACTTAAGGAATTTGACTTACTGCCCTTTCAATTTCAACAATTACAACAGGGTTCTGATATTCTATTGGATAATGGAAATGTTTTAAAAAATGAAGCTTATACTTTGCCTCCAAGCAAATCAAAAAAATATGCTTTTTGTAGTGATACAGCCTATTTAGAACCTTTAGTAGAAAACATTAAGGAAGTTGATCTTCTTTATCATGAGTCTACTTTCTTAGAAAAGAATAGTGAATTGGCTACAAAAACAAAACACAGCACAGCAAAACAAGCAGCCCAAATTGCTCAAATGGCTGAAGTCAAACAACTCATGTTGGGTCATTTTTCTAATCGATATCCCAATAAAGAAGATTTTATTACGGAGGCTTCTACGGTGTTTCAAAATGTTATTTTAGCCGAAGACCTCAAAACTTTTACGATATAACACCAATGCTTTGTAACTTGTAAAACAAATGGAACAAGAAGATTTAGGACATTTACGTAAATCCTATCAAAAGGGCGCTTTGAATATTGATGATATTCAAAATGATCCCATGACATTTTTTAAAAATTGGTTTGATCAAGCCAATGAAACCCAGGCAATAGAAGAAGCCAATGCAATGACGCTTTCTACTCTTGGACTTGATGATTTTCCTAAGTCTAGAATTGTCCTTTTAAAGGCCTTAATTGAAGAAGGATTTGTCTTTTATACAAACTATCAAAGTGAAAAGGGAGCATCCATTGCTCACCACTCTAAGGTAGGCCTTGCTTTTTTTTGGCCTCCTTTGGAACGTCAAGTAATCATAAAGGGAGAAGCGGTCAAACTAACGAACGAAGCTTCTGATGCTTATTTTCAAAGCCGACCAAAAGGAAGTCAAATTGGTGCAATTGTATCTGACCAGAGTAAGGTTATTTCTGATCGCTCCATTATGGAAGCCAAATTAGAAGCTTTGGAGATTGAATATGCAGAAAAGGATGTACCACGTCCTGAACACTGGGGAGGCTATGTAGTGAAACCACAGTGTATTGAATTTTGGCAAGGTAGGCCTAACCGACTTCACGATCGGATTCGATGTCAATTGCAGGGTAATTTTTGGAATATTGAACGTTTAGCCCCTTGATATGAAAGAGTTGATTCTTTTACGCCATGCCAAGTCCTCATGGGATTATGCAGTTTCTGATCGCAATCGACCTCTGACAGAAAAAGGAATGAAACGAATCACAAATATGGCATCGGCCAGCGCTTCATTGTTTAAGAAGCAAGAAATTATTTTTTCAAGTCCAGCAAATAGAGCCATGCACACAGCCACTTTACTCATCCATACTCTAGGGATTGCTTTTGAAAAATTAAAGATCAAAGAGGAGCTATATACTTTTGATGCCTCCAACTTGCTTCAATTTATACATTCCTTAGATGATGAGTTTGATAAAGTAATTTGTGTAGGACATAATCCAGCTTTTAGTTCAGTTGTTAGTTATTTAAGCGATACAACCATTGGAAACCTACCTACAGCTGCATGGGCACATATCGTATTTGAGCAATCCCAATGGTCACAAGTTAATGCTGGAACCTGTACTTTAGGTTTACCAAAAGATATTTTAGTTTAATATGAAAGAGGACGAACTTTACATAAATCGCGAGATAAGTTGGCTAGATTTCAATGCTCGTGTACTTCAAGAAGCAGCAGATCAAAATGTGCCATTACTGGAGCGTCTCCGCTTTATAGGAATTTTTTCAAATAATTTGGATGAATTTTTTCAAGTGCGATATGCAACGGTTCAACGAATTGCCCAGTCCGATAAAACGGGGCGAAAGATTTTTGGCGGTAAAAATGCAAAAGATTTATTGAAAGCAATTACTAAGAAAGTAATTGAACAACAAAAAGAGACCAACAATATTCTGACTGATATTGAAAAGGAACTTGAAAAAGAACAGATTTACTTTGTCAATGAAAATAATGTTTTTGAAGAGCATCAAGAGTTTTTAAAAGAATACTTTATTCAAAAAGTCAGTCCTGCTTTAATGACTATTATCATCTCTGACAAGCATACCCAAGATTTGTCAAATAATCACGCTTTTTTAGCAGTAAAGCTCTCTTTTTCAGACCCTCAAAAGATTCAAAATCAATACGCTCTTATTGAAATTCCTACAGAACTGGATCGCTTTATTGTATTGCCTTCCATAGGGAAAAAACAATATGTTATGTTTTTAGATGATTTGATTCGTTATCATTTTCATTTAATATTTAACTTCTTTGAGTATACTGCCATTGAGGCTCATATGATCAAAGTCACTCGTGATGCCGAGTTGGATATGGAGGGTGATGTATCCAAAAGCTATATTAACAAGATCGTAGAGAGTGTTAGAGAACGCATTTTGGCAGAGCCTGTTAGAATGGTTTACGATAAAGAAATTGATCCAGAAACACTAAATGCACTAAAAGGTTTATTGGGAATCGACTCAACTGACAGTTTAATTCCTGGCGGAAGGTATCATAACCGAAAGGATTTTATGAAGTTTCCACAGCTAAACAGGAATGATCTGCAATACAGTAAAATGCTGCCAATTCCTATTGAAGGATTGTCGCTGGAGAAAAGTATTTTTAAGGCAATAGAAGAGAAGGATTATCTTTTGTACACTCCTTATCATAGTTTTTCTTTTGTGATTAAATTTTTGAGAGAAGCTGCCTTGGATCCCAAGGTGAATTCAATTAAGATTACTATTTACAGGTTGTCCCAACTTTCTAATGTTGCAAGTGCTTTAATAAATGCTGCTAAAAACGGAAAGAAAGTACTGGTTCAAATTGAATTACAAGCTCGTTTTGATGAAACCAATAATATTACCTATGCAGAGCAAATGCAAGCGGCTGGGGTTGAATTAATTTTTGGAATACCTGGATTAAAAGTGCATTCCAAAATCTGTATTATTGAAAAAATAGAGGAGGGTAAAAAGAAACGTTACGGTTTTATAAGTACAGGAAATTTAAATGAAGATACAGCCAAGATTTATACTGATTATACTTTGTTTACCTCTAATCCAAAAGTGCTGAAAGAAGTAAATAAGGTCTTCAATTTTTTACAAGTACATTATAAATTAAAGAAATACAAGCATTTAATTGTATCGCCTCATTACACTCACGCCACTTTGGTGCGCATGATCAATAAAGAAATTGAAAATAAAAAGGCAGGATTGCCTAGTGGGATTAAATTAAAATTGAATGCCATTACAAATTTCTCCATGATCAATAAGCTTTATGAAGCCAGTCAGGCTGGAGTTTCTATTCAAATGGTGGTAAGGGGAATTTGTTGTTTGATTCCAGGAGTAAAAGGGATGAGTGAAAATATAGAAGTGATCAGTATTGTGGACCGTTATCTGGAACACCCGCGTTTGTACATCTTTGAAAATGGAGGAAATCAGAAAGTTTATATTTCTTCTGCAGATTTTATGACTCGAAATATCGAAAACAGAGTAGAGGTGGCTGCACCGATCTATGATCCTGCATTACAAAAACAAATTCTTGATGTTTTTGATATTATTTGGAAGGACAATGTCAAGGCCAGAATAATAAATAAAGCGACTCAAAATCTACTAAGAAAATCTTCAGAAAAACCCGTACGCTCTCAATGGGCAATTTATGACTACTATAAAAATCTTCAGCCATGAAGATAAGAAAATACGCAGCCATTGATATTGGTTCTAATGCGGTAAGAATGTTGGTTGCCAATGTTATAGACCATGAAAAGAAAACCGTTTTTTTAAAGAATGCTTTGGTACGTGTACCTATACGATTGGGAGAGGATGCTTTTGTCAATGGAAAGATATCGGATAGTAATATCAAGCGAGTGGTGAAATCCATGAAATCTTTCAAGTTGTTGATGCAAGTACATGGGGTGAAAGATTATCTTGCTTTTGCTACTTCAGCCCTTAGGGATGCTAAAAACGGGGCTAAAGTGGTTGAAAAAGTGCTCAACAAATCGGGGATCAAGATTGAAATTATTGACGGTAAAAAAGAAGCGAAAATTATTTCTAATACCAATGTTTTTGACACCATAAGTAAAGAAAAAACCTTTCTTTATGTTGATGTAGGAGGGGGGAGTACGGAGTTTAGTGTCTTGATAAAAGGAAAACGAGTCCATTCCAAATCGTTTAAGATAGGAACAGTTCGTTTATTGAATGATAAAGTGAGTGAGGAAACATGGCAAGCCGCTGAAACATGGGTAAAAACCCATACCCAAGCTCATGACAAAATTTACCTTTTAGGTACAGGAGGAAATATCAATAAACTTCATAAAATGGCTGGAATTAAAGAAGGCCGACCCCTAAGTTACTTAACCTTAAGTGCCTTGTATAACCAACTGAGTGCTCTGACCTATGAAGAACGGATTATAAAACTGGGCTTAAATCCAGACCGCTCCGATGTGATTTTACCTGCCTCTAAATTATTTATTAAGACCCTACACTGGAGTGGCGCAAAAGTGATTTATGTTCCCAAAGTAGGACTCTCCGATGGAATGATACGTGAGTTGTGTAAGAATAAGTAGGGTTTGGTTGGTAACGGTTTGTGTATGATCTTATAGCATCCCGCAGGGTGTATATGCATTAGACAAATTGTTGATTCTAGTTAGTTACTAATTTTGTTTCTGTTTGTACAATTTTTGGTGTTGGTCTTGTCCAAGTATTTACATATTGAACGATTCCTTCATAATATTCCAAAACCATATTATCAATTAAAACTATGAATTTTTTCACGCTTGCAAAACCTGTTCCGAACCCTCTATTCAAAGTAATTTTGAACGCTTGAATTTCTTTGTCTTTAGTTGAGTTGATTAGCTGGTCCAATTCTGATAGCTTTACTTTTATGTTAGTTTTCGCATATTTAATGTCAGCCTCAATCATTAATTCCTTCTCTAATTTTGAAAACAAAAGATCATTTTTCTTTTTGCAATTTTCTAGCTGTTTTCCAATCCAAGTGATTTTAGCCTTATTTCCTTTATCAAGAGGTGGAGTTAATTTAACTGACATTGATACTATTCTCCTTTCAAATTCAGCCATAAGCTTAATGTCAGAAACTACATTTTTAATATTTAATTCTCCCGTAATACAGTTATCGTTTATAACTTTCTTGATATCCTTTTTTACGCTCTCTTTGCTTTTAGATGAAGATTTCACTAAAACACCAAGTTTTCTGCTTAAAAGTAAAGCCATATCTTTTTCTTCTTCATACCAGCTTAAAACAGCTTCCTCGATAAATTTATCGGATTGTTTCAATGCCTTTTGAGCTCTAATGCTTTCTGATAGTTCTTTCCAACCTGCTTTCATTTGTATGAAACCAGAAATTCCAGATACTGGACTTTCGAAATAATGTAAAACTTCTGACATTATTTCCACTTGGTCATCGTCTTGTATCATAACATCATTTTTAAAAAGTAGTATTCTACCTTTAGTTATTAAGTATGTCCAAGAAAAATGATATAATGAAATATTTTTAGGAACTTTAACTTTTACAGGCGAATGTGAGGAGTCTGCAACAAATTCGTTTGATACTGTTACTAATTTATTAACCTTTAAAGCTTTTGAAATTGTAAGATAATCTTCTACTTGTTTTTGATCAATCCCGTTGTTTTTGTTTTTCATTTCAAAGAAAACTGCATCAGCAATTATTCCTTTGGTAACAACTATAATTAATCCATCTATTCGGGATGAACTGACATCAGGAAATGAAACTTCTGTGTAATAATATGCTTTTCCTGCTCTACTTAATTTGATATTTTTAAAGATTCCATCTCTATATTCTTTTACTAACCGTACTGTTGATAAAAATATTGACGTTAAAGCCATTTCATCTCCAGTTTTTAAAGTAGGAATTAATTTTGCTTGTTGTAATTTGATTTGACCACTTTGAAGAAATGAGTCAAAGTCAGCTTTTTTCAGCCCGACAAGTTTTGTTAGTTTTTTTTGAATCATATTGAATTTTGTTGAATTTAATTAGAGCTAAAGTTTATTTGTAGGATTAGTTGAGTTTTTCAATAACTAAATTAGGAAATACAAACCAAACTGAAAATCTTCATAGATTTTCAGAAGTAGGCGAGAACAAGCAATTACTTATAACCATTATTAGGTGTCGTTTTTTTCATTTCAAAAGTTGTTTCAAAGTGTTCAACAATAGGAAAAGTATCATAATAATGATGTAAAATTTCTTTCCAATTTTTGTATTGTTCCGACTCTCTAAATCCGATTGTATGGTCTTCTAATTTGCTCCATTCAACAAGCAGAATATATTTATTGGATTGTTCCAAACACTTTTTTAGTTTGTGATTTAAATACCCATCTATGCAACTGATATATTTGCTTGCTTTTTTAAAGTCGGTCTCAAATTGATTCTCCAAACCTTTTTTTACTTCGAGGATTACTACTTCTAAAATCATTTATTTAAATATTGTGAGCAGACATGATCCATAAATCACGTGGATTATTCCCGTTTTTGATAGCTTTTTCTTTTAAGAAACCCTGCGATTTATATAATCCAATCGCCTTTGTATTATCAGAGTAAACATCAAGCCAAATTTTTTGCGCTTTATATTTCTCAAAACAAATCTTTTTAATTAATTCTATTGAGTCTTTTCCGTAACCAAGCCCTTTTTCGGAAATTACATTTCTCCTAAATTCAATAGATTTCTTTTTGTCAGAAACTCCAGCTAAAATCACGTGTCCAATAAGTCTATTATTTTCTTTTTTGAATATGGATAAGTGACATTCGCTTTCTAATATTTTTTTATGTTCTGCTAAATCGTATTGCTGAACGAATTGAGAATTTTCCTTTTCAAAACCTATTATTTTCTTTAGGTCTTTCAAGTCTGTTTTTTTGATTAATATTTTCTCGGTTTGTTCCATTTTTTTAATAACAGCTAACGGTCTCGGCTATGAACAGTTGGGGATTTTATGCCCTAACTTTTCAGTTTAGCACTGACCTTTATTTTATGTTTTTACTTTCGTTTTATCACTTAAGCCGCTATTACTTATACACATTGTTGCCAGTAGTTATTTTTTCTTTTTCTTCAGTATTTTATTTCTCTCAACAGACGATGCAAATGCAATTTCTTTGTATTCATCTTTGTGTGTTGAATTCATTAATAATTGAAAGTCCATATTTTTTAAAATAGAAAACTCTTCTAGTAAAGGTTTTAATTTTTCTTTTCCGTGTTCAGCAAGTCCATTATAAAAAATAAAAACTAGCTCGTGTGAAGATAATAATGCTCTTAATAAATTCGTATAGTTGAATTTTTGAATATTAGTTAGTTCTTTCGAATTCTTAATAAACTTTAGAATGTGATAAATATGTCTGAAATAATGACCTAAATCAGATTGGTTGGCTGTATAAAACGCATTATACCTTTTAATTGTGTCTTCTATAAGTTCCGTGTTTCTAGGAATATTTTTAGGGAAAGCTTTGTCATAAAAGCTATTGAAACAGTCTCGACCTTCGGCAAATGTTGTCCAAGTTCCATTGTGGAAACGTTTTAAATCGATACCATTTACAATCTCTTGATGGTTATTTAATAGCTGGAAAAATGTGTTTTCAAATCGTTGTCTTCGAAGAGTTTTATTTTGTTCAGCCATTTCAGCCTTTTGACCAGAAAGTTCAAGTCTTGTATACTTAACTTCTAATTGGCTATACATAATTTCTAATTGCTGATTTAGAAGCTGTTGTTTTTGACCTAGAAAAGCAACATAAATAAAAAATAAACCTGCTAATGACCACACAGAAGCGACAGTTCCAGACATAAAATCTCCAACTAGGTTTAGTCCAAATCCTGTTTCTGTATTTGTACAAATAAAGTATATAAAAGCAAAAACAGAGACTAAAGCTCCAATCCATACAAAAGCCCAAGCCCAATTCGTGAATTTAGAAATCTGTCCGCTTAACCTTTCAATTTCAGATTCAATTTCTATTTGTCTCGATTTAATCCTTTCAGATGCTTCTTTTATTTCTTTTTCTAATTCAGTTTTATTCATTTTCTAATTACTGGCAACTATTGTGTATGCACACCTTTAGGTGTGTTTATTTCCATTATATTTTTATTTTGTTCCACAATACTTCCTTTATTGGCATATTGTTGAACTTTTTGATTTGTAAAAATTATCAAGAGGGTTTTTTATCTTTTCAATTTCTTGGGGTGATCCCTGTGTGTATAGTTCTGATGTTGCCTTACTACTGTTTTCAACAACTATTTTTACGTAGAAGGGTGCTGTTTCTTTTTGAAATTTAGCAGAAGGACTAAATGCGTTTTCAAAAGCAAGTTTTGCTTTTTCAAAGGATTCATACGGGTATAAGACGGGAATAATCCGTAGGTTTTTCATGGGGTATACTTTCAATTTGGGTTGGTAGGAAACTAAAAGTATAAAAAAATTGGGAACTAAGAAAGATTAGAATTTAAATCTAGTTTAAAAATCCAAATCAAAAGTTGTGCGAAGGGAATCCAAATTGGGGTTTATTTTGAGTAGATGCTGGTATTTTTCATTGGGAGAATAGACAGCATCCTCTCTTGTAGTTTCGCTAATATCTAGTTTAATGCTCAGGCTTTGGTTGTTTAAGGCATTGCGTAAAAAGGGAAGTAAACGCTCCATTTCTCTGGACAATTCCACTTGATTCATTTCATTGGCCACCACAAAGCCCAATTCAAAATCTTGATTTAGGCTCACTTTATTCATACTCAAAATAGCCGCAATATTACTTTTCCCCTCCTTTTTACTATTTTCTGTGTACTGCTTCCAGAGGCTTTCTACTTGTTCCAGTTCAAAAGGATCTTCAGGCAGATCGGTTTCAATTATTTTAGGTTGGCTTTTTTCTTTGGCTGCTTTTTTTAGTGCAATACTAGAAAGTGAAAAGCCAGAAACTTGTGAGGAAACTGATTTAGAAGGGCTGTACTCTTCTTTAGGCTCCTCAACTTTGGATTCCACTTTGGGGGTTTCGAGAACTGGGGGTGGTGTTGGAGGTGTTACTTCTTGTGGTGTTTCTTTAGTGGGAGAAGGTTCAGCTTTTGCTACAGTTGATGCAGGAGTTTCTTCTTTCTCAATTTGAGGTTCAGGGATGCGAGAGGCTTGTGTGGGAAGGGGTTTGTTCTTAAACTCCGTGGCTGGGATTATGTAGCCTTTTTTTTTTCTCCATTAAAATGGAGCGAGGCAAGCTGCATAAGGCAGAGTTCTACATGTACCCTTCTGTTTTTACAGTTTTTATAGCCTATTTCACAAGTGTTGATTAAAGTGATTGCATCGAGAAGATAGTCTGGGGTTAGGGGAGTAGTAGCTGCTGTATAGGCTTCTTTGATACTGGCACCTACTTCCATTAAACTTAAGGTTTTGGGATCTTTGGCCAACATCAAATTTCGAAAGTGATCTCCCAATCCACTTACAAATTGTAAACTATCAATACCTCGCTGAAGTAAGCCATCATAAGCAGTTAAAATCCCTGGGATATCTTTTTTAAAGATGAAATGGCCTAAATCTGTATAGGTTTGATGGTCCAGTACATTCAAATTGTCGGCTACAGCAGTAGCGGTTAAATTTCCCTGAGTAAAACTAACCATACGGTCAAAAATAGACAAAGCATCTCTTAAGGCTCCTTCTGCTTTTTGTGCAATAAGATATAAAGCGTTTTCTTCAAATACTAACTTTCGATCTGCAGCTATCTTTGCAAGGTATTTCTGAATATCAAGAATGGAAATACGTTTGAAATCATAGACTTGGCAGCGGGAAAGTACCGTTGGAATGATTTTATTTTTTTCGGTAGTGGCCAAAATAAAGATCACGTGCTTGGGCGGTTCTTCTAAGGTTTTTAGAAAAGCGTTAAAAGCAGCTGTGGAGAGCATATGTGCTTCATCAATGATGTATATTTTGTGGGTGCCAATTTGTGGGGGAATCCTTACTTGCTCGTTGATTTTTCGTATGTCTTCCACCGAGTTGTTTGAAGCAGCATCCAATTCAAAAATATTGAAAGAATAGTCCCCATCTTCTTGTGTAGCTGCACTATTTATTTGTTTTGCAAGTATTCTGGCACAGGAGGTTTTTCCTACTCCTCTGGGACCACAAAAAAGAAGTGCTTGCGCAAGTTGATTCGTTTCAAGACTGTTTTGTAGGGTTCTTGTAATACTTTCTTGCCCTACTACTTCCTCAAAAGTACTAGGTCTATATTTTAAAGCCGATACAACAAATGCTTCCATGTTACACAAAGATATAAATCAAGGGATAGTTTCCTCATTTATGTAGGAGGATATTCCCTCTTAATTATTAACAAATGGCTAACTTTGACCCGCAGGCCATCTTATCGCTCCTTACATTAGAAAGGAGAGGAAAGTCCGGACACCACAGAGCAGCATAGCGGGTAACACCCGCCCTTTGAAAGAAGCGGACCAGTGCAACAGAAAGCAAGTACAGTTAGGCTGTAGTGAAACCAGGTAAACTCTATGCGGTGCAACGCCAAGTATATCTACAATTAAGAGCGGCTCGCTCAATGTAGAAGGGTAGGCGGCTAGAATGTAAGAGTAATTTTACATCCAGATAAATGATAAGACTCGACAGAATCCGGCTTATCGGCCTGCTTTTTTTATTCAAAAAAGGAAAACACACTTCCTCCATAGTTTCTAGAGAAATCAAATCCATCCCCCTGTGATAGGTCTATGAAATTACTGTGTTCAAATATAATCATGCCATCCGAATCCAGACGCTGTTTGGCAAGCTGTAAAAGACTTAAATAGGCTTCGGCTTCCCAGTCATAAGGAGGGTCTGCAAAAATCAAGCTATAGTCTTGTAGGTTTTTTTTCAAAAAGAGAGTTGACTCACTTTGAATTGAATTAATATTCAAGCTCAGTTCTGTTGCTGTTTTTTGAATAAAATGGATACAGTTGCGGTTTTGATCCACCGAAGTGATGTTTGAAACTCCACGAGAAGCAAACTCATAACTCATATTTCCAGTCCCTGAGAAAAGATCTAAAACTGATAGAGTATCAAATTCAAGGCGGTGTTGTAAAATATTAAAAAGACCTTCTTTGGAACGGTCGGTAGTGGGGCGAACTGGTAAGTTTTTTGGCGCAGCAATTCTTCGCCCTTTGTGAGTACCCGATATAATTCGCATTAACTAAAATATTGTGCTAAAAATGGAGCGTTATGATTTTCTGTCGCTTGCTTGCTGATAATGATTTCACGATGAAAACGAATGTTTTCATGATAGAGTTTGATTGCATCATAGAAGGAGTTGAAGAAATCTATTTTGCCTAAAAAAACAATTTCAAAGGCGTTACTTTCCAAATCAAATTGTTCAACAACAAAAAAGACATAATAAAGAAATTCATCTTCACTTAATGTGCTGAATCGATTATGAAAAGCAATAGTATTACCCTTGGTCAAAAACAAATCCATGCAGTCTTTTTGTAAGTGCACATACAATTGAATTTGATCTTTTGCTTTAGAAATCAAATTCAATATTGTCCTAGAAAGTAAGGTGTTGTAGTGGGTTTCTTGAAAACTGTTTTCTGCGGTTTCCAATAAACTTTTAATTTTAGTAGAGTAGGAGTACACATTAACCTGATCATTTTCTGACATAGTATCATATCCAAAGGATTGATCTCCTTTGTCCAATTTATAATGACTCAAATAACGCTCTAGAAATTTTTCATCAAAAAGAGGTTTTGGAACAAAAGCAGAGGGGTGCTCAAAGTGAACTAAACTAATCGAAGTAAAGGTTTTCTTGGGATAATAGTCGATGTATTCTTCAAAGACTTTTTTAAAGTCTTCTGGATCTTTGTTAAGGGGTAAAAAATCTATTTTGGATTGGGTACAAAAAGAAAATCCATTCACAAAAGAGTGAATGGATAATTCGTTATGTTGTATGGTCTTATTGTTGCTTGGCATCAAAAATGGTTGGCCAATTACCATTAGTGCTAACATTTGAAAGAGAGCCTAATATAATTTCAGGTCCATTGACACCATCAACAGAGACAGTCTCATTTTCTTGTCTGATCAAATCCTTATTTTGATCAAAGAGGATTATTTCTTTTTTGACTTTCACTTCAAATACGGGAACTTTATATCCATTTTTATCAATAACCTTTGCAGCAATTTCAAAGGTTTGATCTTCAACACCATTAATAGGGATAAAAGACATGTTTTGATAGCTAGTAGAAGTACCAAATAGGGAATCTTTTACGGGAACGGTACCCAAGGTATCAATCACGACTACTTCGCGTAGCATATCAATTCTGTAAGTACGGTCATATTCTAAATAAGAAGAATCTCTTTTTTCTATAAGAGTAAACTGCCCTTCATCAATAAATTTGATTAAACTATCAAAGTTGTTTGAAAATTGTCCTCTCACGTCTCTGTGAGCAATTTGAGCTGTTCTGATGTCTTTTAAACGGTTAATTACTTTGGCGTAACGCTCGTTTTTTACTTGTTTAAATTTAATGGGACCGTTGATGGAGTCATAAATCTTGTAAGCAAAAAAGATAGATGCGATCCAGAGTACGATTTGAATGCCTATTTTCATTATTATATATTAATTGATAAAAACAAATCTACAATTTTTTTTGAATCAGAAAAGTATTTAAAATGATTTATATTTAGACTTTCATTCACTTTATGACTCCAGAAAAATTTCACCGTCAACTTGAAGACAGTTTTCCTTTCCCGCCAACGGAATCTCAAAGAGAATGGTTTCCAGCTATCTCTGAATTTATATTTTCAAAGGAAAAAAATACTGCTTTTTTATTGACAGGATATGCAGGGACAGGGAAAACTACTTTAATTGGTTCCTTAGTAAAACAGTTGAAATTTGCGGATCATAAAGCTGTTTTAATGGCACCAACAGGACGTGCGGCCAAAGTGATGTCCACTTATTCTCAATTTTCTGCAAAAACAATTCACAAACAAATTTATTACCCCAAACCAGAGTCAGGAGGGAAAATGCAATTTCAGTTAAAAGCCAATAAGCATCGCAAAACAGTTTTTATTATTGATGAAGCGTCTATGATTGGAGATGATCGTCAAAATGCAAAACTTTTCGAAAATGGTTCGCTACTTCATGATGTTGTCCAATATGTATCGGGAGGAGTTCAATGCAAATTGATTTTTGTAGGAGATCCTGCTCAGCTACCTCCAGTAAATCTGACGATAAGTCCAGCATTAGATGAAGAGGAATTGACTCAGTTTCATTTTGACAAGATGTATAGTGTCAAATTAGATGCAGTGGTTCGTCAAGCAAAAGGTTCTGGAATTTTAAATAATGCCACCTTATTGCGATCACAATTAAATGAAGAAGTTTACGATCAATTTCAGTTTGAAGTTGAAGGTTTTTCAGATATTTTATATACCAACAATGGGATGGATCTTTTTGAAGCCATAGAAAATGCTTTTAGAGATTCAGGAACTGATCAAACAATTTTTATTGTTCGTTCAAATAAGCGGGCTAACATATATAATGAGAATATACGTAAACGAATTTTGGGATTAGAAGACGAACTTTCTGTGGGCGATCAATTGATGGTAGTTAAAAATAATTATTTCTGGCTTGCTCCTGAATCAAAACCTGGCTTCATTGCCAATGGAGATGTGATTCGTGTTGATTCCATTCAATCTAAAAAAGAATTGTATGGATTTTCTTTTGCAGAAGTAACAGTGAGTTTAGTAGATTATCCCGAAGAAGATTCTTTTGATACTGTATTGCTTTTGGATACATTAAAGACTGAAACTCCCTCTTTATCTTATGAAGATGGGAACCGTCTGTATCAAGAGGTTTTACAAGATTATGCATCTGAAAAATCTAAGTATAAAAAGTTTTTGAAGGTAAAGAGTAATCCTTTTTTCAATGCCTTACAGGTAAAATATTCGTATGCTGTTACTTGTCACAAGTCTCAGGGAGGACAATGGGAAAATGTATTTGTTGAGAAACCCTATTTACCTGATGGGCCAGATCGTGATTATTTAAGATGGCTTTATACTGCAATGACTCGTGCAAAAAAACAACTCTTTCTCATTGGATTTCCTAATGATGATTTTACAACTCTTGAATAAAAAAATGCATTCACTTTCTAAATTTATTTATACTAGAATACTTGGCTGGGAATTGGTAGGTGTTTTTCCAACCCTACCCAAGTACATAGTTGCTGTTGTTCCACACACAAGTTGGTTGGATTTTTTTATCGGATTATTGGTCAGAAGTATTTCAAGAGAAACCATCAATTTTGTTGGTAAAAAAGAGTTATTTAATCCATTTACTTCTTGGTTTTTTAGAGGCTTGGGTGGAGCACCCATTGATCGTTCCGGGAATAAGGGCTCGGTTGAATCTATGGTGGCTGTTTTTAAAGCACATGATAAGTTTAGAATTGCTTTGGCTCCCGAGGGAACTCGTAAAAAAGTAGAGGCATTAAGAACGGGCTTTTATCATATTTCAAAGAAGGCGAATGTACCTATCGTCCCTGTTTCTTTTGATTATGAAAATAAGAAAGTAGTTATTCATCCAAACTTTATTCCCTCAGAGGATGAAAAAAAAGATTTACGGTCTCTTGAAAAATTATTTAAGGGAGTGAAAGGATATTCTCCAGAAAAGAGTTTCTAATTATTCTTGAATGTCTAAGGCATGATACACTTGTTGTACATCCTCATCTTCTTCAATTTTCTCAATTAGATTTAATACTTCTTCTTGTGCTTCTTTTTCCAGTTGTTTAGTGATTTGAGGAATTCGTTCAAAACCAGAAGATAGAATTTCAAATGATCTTCGTTCTAATTCTTTTTGTAATTCTCCAAAACTTTCAAAAGGCGCATAAAGTAACAATCCATCTTCATCTACAAAAACTTCTTCTACTCCGTAATCAATAAATTCGAGTTCTATTTCTTCAGGATCGAGTCCTGTAGGATTGATACGGAAGTTACATGTATGATCAAACATGAATTCTACAGAACCTGAAGTTCCTAGATTTCCATTGGCCTTATTGAAATAGGAACGAACATTGGCCACTGTTCTGTTGTTATTATCTGTTGCCGTTTCTACCAAAATAGCAATTCCATGTGGAGCATAGCCTTCAAAGAGTACTTCTTTGAAATCACCTGTGTCTTTGTCTGATGCTTTTTTTATAGCACGTTCAACATTGTCTTTGGGCATGTTGGCAGCCTTAGCATTCTGAATTACAGCCCGCAGTCTAGAATTATTTTCTGGATCTGGTCCGCCTTCTTTAACCGCCATGACGATGTCTTTCCCTATACGAGTAAATGTTTTGGCCATAGCAGACCAGCGTTTCATTTTTCTTGCTTTACGAAATTCGAAGGCTCTTCCCATTGTTTTTAATTTTGAGCTAAAATAAAAAAATTAGCGGTGCTTTCTAGAGTCTAACAAAGTAAGATCATTAATTATGTCAGTATAGGAGGGAAGTAGATGGTTGGGAAGTTTGTTTTCTTTAGGCAAAGTAGCTAAATAACGCATTGTATTTGAAGTGTACACTTGCTTATAGATTCCAGGTTTAAAATGTCTTTTTTCTACGATGGTTTTAATGAAGTCAAAATGTGAAATCAAATCTGAACTTCCCAAATGAAAAATCCCAGTTTTTTGTTGATTGATTAAATAATGTATCTGTTGACTTAATCTGACATCACTATTTACATTGATGATGGTGTTTGGAAACACTTCAATGGGTTTGTTTTCTTTAATAGCAGCATCAATCTCATAGGTGCGAGGTGCATTTAGCCCAAAAATCATTGGCAATCTTGCAATGGTATACTTGCCAACAGCTAGTCGCATTAATTGATTTTCAATCTTGATCTTAAACCTTCCGTAAATACTTTCTGATAGCGTTTTGTCATATTCATAAGACGGGAAGTGCTGGAAAGAATCAAAAACATTTGCAGAGGATAAAAATAAAATACGACAATTTTTATTCTTTATGTATTCTGATAAAAACGTATGGGTTTCTACTTGTGCATTAAAGTCTCCTCGTAATGAAGAAATAATGAGTTTAGGTTTTACTTCTTTCAATATTGCTTCGGGGCCTTCTTCTTCCATATCAAAAGGGAAAAAGTGTTGATTGTCCGAATGGTCTTTAGAAGAATTGTAGGTTGCAAAGGTGTTGTAATACGGGGCTAACTCTTTGTAAAGTAAGTTCCCAATGTATCCGCTTCCTCCTAAAATTAATATGGGTTTCAAAATTTAGTATTTAATAAAAGGCAATTTTACAACTTCGGCAAGACTCTCTTTATCTCTTATTTGAATTGCAATTTGAGTTCCAGGTTTAGCATAATTGGAGGACACATAGCCCAACCCAATACCTTGAGACAATATAGGCGATTGAGTACCCGAAGTAACCGCTCCAATACGTTCACTATTTTGATTTACTATAGAATAACCTGCTCTTGGAATTCCTCTATTTTTTAAAACAAAGCCTACTAGTTTTTCTGGGGTTCCTTCCTTCTTTTGGTTGATCAAATGGTCAGCGTTATAAGTTCCTGTATCTAGTTTTGTAACCCAATTTAAACCAGCAGCAAGTGGTGATGTAGTATCATTTATTTCATTTCCATACAGGCAATACCCCATTTCCAAACGAAGGGTGTCTCTTGCCGCTAAACCCGCTGGCAGTATATCAAAATCTGCTCCAGCTTTCATAATAGCATCCCATACTTCAGGTGCTTTGGAGGAGGGTAAATAGATTTCTAGTCCTCCCGCTCCTGTGTATCCTGTTGTTGCGATTAAAGTGTTTTCACAGCCTGCAAATGTTGCTGTAGTATGAGAATAATAAGGTAATTCAGTTAGAGGAGCAGAAGTAAGTTGTTGCATTGCTTCAATTGCTTTTGGCCCTTGAATGGCTAAAAGAGCTGTTTCTTCAGATTGATCTTCTACTGCTGCACCAAAATCAACATTATGCTTTTGAACCCATTTCCAGTCTTTTTCAATATTGGATGCATTTACAACCAAAAGGTATTTTTCTTCTTCCAAACGATAAACAATCAAATCATCTACAATACCTCCTGTTTCATTAGGAAAGTAGTTGTATTGCGCTTTACCAATACTAATTTTTGAAATATCGTTACTACAAATGTATTGTAATAGACCAAAAGCTTTTTGTCCAGAAACCATAAATTCTCCCATATGAGAAACATCAAAAACTCCTACACCCTTTCTTACAGCAAGGTGCTCTTTAGTTACTCCGCTGTATTGAACTGGCATTTCATATCCTCCAAACGGAGTCATTTTTGCATTCAAATTTAAATGCGTATTGTATAATGTAGTTTTTTTCATAAGTTCATACTAAAATTTAAAGATCTTGATTTTAAGAAACCATACTCGTATTTATAGCCTTGTCATTTTTATTGGACTTTGGCTAATGCCACTTTCCATCAATGCACAAAAGTCGGAACTTTCAACTGATTTTCATAAGAATCGCCGTCAAGAATTACGTCAAAAACTTCCAAGTAATAGTGTAGCTGTTTATTTTTCTGCTCCAGTTCGTAACAGAGCCAATGATGTAGATTTTGAATACCATCCTGACCCTAACTTTTATTATTTGACAGGATGGAAGGAGCCTCATGCTGTTTTACTAGTTTATAGTGCACCTCAAACAGATTCTGAAGGGGTTTATAATGAAAAGATATATGTTAGAGATCGTGATGCAAGAAATGAGATGTGGAATGGAAGACAATTAGGTGTTGAAGGAGCCCAAAAAATGGACTTTGAGCGTGTAAGGAGTAAAACAGAATTTTCTCAAGAGCAAAAAGATTTTTCTGACTTTGACACGGTTTTAATATTCGACTTTAAGAATGACGTTAGAGATAATAAAAGTGATACAAGTGATTTGTTTGATCTACAAAAAGAGTTTAAAAATGCAATTAATTATCCTGATAATTTTGATGCAGAAAGGTATCGACTGTATCAACGAATAAGAACTGTAACAGAATCTGAAGTCACCAATTTAAAAAGAAGAATTTCATATATGATGGAAGAGGATACTACCCTAAAGGAAGATCCTGTGATACAAGATTTTATGAAAGTGGGTGAGGATATGTTTCTTACCGATTTGAAAACAAGAAGTGCATTTTTGTTGAGAGATTATAACTTTGATATCGACCAACTGAGCTATTTAATGGCAAGTTTAAGAGAAAAGAAAACCGAAGAAGAAATTCGACTAATAAAGAAAGCGGTTCGTATTTCTACCCAAGGACAAATAGAAGTAATGAGGGCAATACACCCTGGAATGACAGAAAGAGAAGTTCAAGGAATTCATCAACTAGTATTTAAGATGTATGGAGCTGCGCATGAGGGCTACCCTTCTATAGTTGGTGCTGGAGATAATGCTTGTGTATTACATTATATCACAAATGATAAGACAGATTTAAAAAACCAATTAATATTGATGGATTTAGGGGCAGAGTATCAGGGGTATACAGCAGATGTTACACGAACTATTCCTGTTTCTGGAACATTCACTCCTGAACAAAAAGCACTTTATCAAATTGTGTATGATGCACAAACTGCAGGGATCAATGCCTCAGTAAACGGTGCAAGTTTTAGGGCAATTTCTGAAGCTACTAATGCGGTTGTTCAAGAAGGACTTTTAGCTTTAGGATTAATTGAAAAGCCTGAAGAATTTAGACGTTACTTACCCCACGGGATTGCTCATCACATAGGATTGGATGTTCATGATCCAGGCTTATATGAAACTTTGTCACCCAATATGGTAATTACAGTAGAGCCGGGAATCTATGTTCCAGAGGGCAGCCCTTGTGATCCCAAATGGTGGAATATTGGAATACGAATTGAAGATGATATTTTAATCACTGAGGAAGGACCTGTTAACTTATCAAATGATGCACCGAGAAGTTGGGAAGAAATAGAAAAAGTAATGCGTGAAAAAAGTGCGCTAGATGATTTTGTTTTACCCGAATTAACTATTGACTAACGCTTTAGTAAAAATGATTTTAGTTCATCGTAGCGCGAGATAGGGATACTGCTTTTTTCTCTGTCTAATATGCTCTCCAGACGTTTAGGAATTTCAACAGTTGTTTTAAGGGTAGCTTCTACTGTATCTACAAACTTGATTGGATGCGCAGTTTCCAGGAATAATCCCTGGTAGTCATCTGTGGTATTTTTAAGAAAGTCTTTCAACCCTAAATATCCAACTGCACCATGGGGATCTGCAATATATCCTGAAACTTCATGGATTTCTTTAATTGCTTTTTTAGTTTCTGTATCCGTGTAGTGATAGCCTTTAAGAATCTTTTTCAATTTGAAAATATCATTATTAAACAACTTTTGTATCCGGATAAAATTACTTGGATCTCCCACATCCATTGCATTCGATAAGGTAGCTTTTGATTTTTTTGGAGTGTAAGTACCCGA
>Ga0209653_1000803_pt1 | contig 26763 bp, 25 predicted proteins | sample SaaInl6LU_22_DNA_FD_184644 | JGI IMG/M metagenome (GOLD analysis project Ga0209653, IMG submission 184644) | Marine microbial communities from expanding oxygen minimum zones in the Saanich Inlet - ESP_116LU_22_DNA (SPAdes) (version 2) | ecosystem: Environmental > Aquatic > Marine > Intertidal...
CTCCAGGAACACCAGTAATACCAATTCTAACAGATTTATTGGCGTATGGTAAACATTGTTCTAATATTTGATTTGCTTTTTCTTGATGTTTTTGATTGGTGCTTTCAACCAAAGTAATGGCTCTACTTAGATAGGTAATATTACCATCTAAAATCCCAGCTACATATTCTTTAATACTAGGCTTTTTACTTCTATTTGTTTGAATTTTTTTAGCTGATGATTTACTGGTTGTTTCTGGTTGAGAAACACCATCTTTTTCATGTAATGCAGAAGATTGCTTTTTAGCCATATATTGGATGACGGAATATTTAGGTAAATTTAGAAATAAAAATGATGCAAACTGCAACACTTATAAAAAGGTGTCGTCTATAAGGTAACTAATCAATTAATGAGTCAAACAAAGAAAAACTTAAAAAAGAATTAGCGAAGATTAAAGTTGAAATCGGAGAGATTGATAAAAAAGCCATCAAAATATCTTTAGAAAAAGCAAAAAAAGCAATTCAGGAAATTGATATGGAAAAAATGAAAAAAGATTTATCTAAAGTCAGAAAAGATTTTAATAAGAATTTTAAAGGAAACTACATCTTTGACACGAACTCTAATGAATTTATAATCAATGATAAAAAAGTTAAAATTACAAAGAAAATCAAGATAAAAGTACCAAAAGGAGCTACTTTTGAATTGAATACAAGACACTCTAAAGTAAAATTACCAAAAGGTAAAACCTCTGGTAAAGTATCATACGGAAGTTTTAAAGCTTCAGATATAGAAGGAGGGAACTTAAAAATATCATACTCTCCAGTAACTATAAATTCTTTAAAAGAAACAACTTTGTCTTTAAATAATGTAACCGATGCAAAAATTGCATCGCTTACTAATTCAACGTTAACCTCAGATTCTGGTGGCTTAGAAATCCTTGAAATATTCTCTGGTACTAACTTGAAATCGTCTTTTGGAGATGTCATCATAAAAAAAATTGACCCAGCATTAAAAAACTTTGTGTTAACTTTAAATCAATCAGAAGCAACCATTAACTTAGTTGGTTTTAAAGACAAATTAAAAATTGATACCCAGGGAAATAGATCGAAAATTTTCAACTATGATAAATTATCTGAGAAAGGTAAAGGGATGCTTTTAAAAGGTAGTTTTATTATAACAAGCAACAGCGGAAATTTAATTATCAATGCAAAGTACAGCGAACTAGACATTAAACAATAGTTTATTGAATAAAAAACTACGCTAAAAATTACCAAACTTCTAACAGATTTCTATTTCTGTATTCTTTATAAAGTCCTATCTTTAGCCCGTAAAAAATACTATTTTTTATGGAACTCTATAAAGAGAATCAACTCAAAATATACAATTCGCTTTCTAAAAGTAAAGAGCTTTTTAAACCTGTTCATGAAGCACATGTTGGAATGTATGTCTGCGGACCAACAGTTTATAGCAATGCACACTTAGGAAATGTAAGAACCTTTATGTTTTTTGATGTAGTGTTTCGCTATTTCTTGCATTTGGGCTATAAAGTCCGTTATGTTCGTAATATTACAGATGCGGGTCACTTAGAAAATGATGCTGATGAAGGAGAAGACAGAATCGCAAAGAAAGCTCGCTTAGAGCAAATAGAACCCATGGAAGTGGTTCAACGCTATACCGTTGATTTTCATAATGTATTAAAAAAATATAATTTTCTTCCACCTAGTATAGAACCAACAGCAACAGGTCATATTGTAGAGCAAGTAGAAATGATTAAAGAAATCATTGAGAAAGGATTTGCCTACGAAATCAATGGATCTGTTTATTTTGATGTCGTTGAATATAACAAAAGCAATCATTACGGAATTTTATCTGGGAGAAATATTGAAGATGCAATTCACAATACTAGAACTTTAGACGGACAGTCTGATAAGAAAAACCCTCAAGATTTTGCTTTATGGAAAAAAGCAGATGAAAGACATATCATGCGTTGGCCATCACCTTGGTCAGACGGATTTCCTGGATGGCATCTAGAATGTTCAGTGATGAGTTCTAAATATTTAGGATCTCAATTTGATATTCATGGCGGTGGAATGGATTTAAAATTCCCACATCACGAATGTGAAATTGCACAATCTAAAACTTGTTCTGGTCACGATCCTGTCAATTATTGGATGCACACCAACATGTTGTTGTTAAATAGTCAGAAAATGGCGAAGTCTACTGGGAATTATATTTTACCTGATGAAATTTTATCAGGAGAAAATAAAGTTTTGAGTAAAGCTTTTTCAGCAAGTGTGGTTCGTTTCTTTAATATGCAGGCGAATTATAGAAGTATTTTAGATTTTTCTAGTGATGCTTTAGAAGCTTCTGAGAAAGGATATTTAAAGTTGATGGAAGCTGTGAATTCGCTATCGAATTTAACTACTTCAAAAACATCATCCATTAATATTGAAGCATGGAAACAGAAATGTTATGATGCCATGAATGATGATTTTAATACACCTGTTTTAATTTCACATTTGTTTGAAGGAGTAAAATTCATCAATCAATTAAAAGAAGCTAAAGAGACCATTTCCTTTGAAGATTTAGACGAGCTTTCAAAAACCATGAATGCTTTTGTATTTGATGTTTTAGGATTGTTGAACGATGCAAAAGAAGACAGTTCAGGTAAAATTGATGGAGTAGTGGAGTTACTTATTAAATTAAGAAAAGAAGCAAGAGAAAATAAAGATTGGGCGTTGTCTGATCAAATTAGAGATGAATTATTGACTTTAGGAATTCAATTAAAAGATGGAAGAGAAGGAACTACTTTTTCAATCAACTAATAAATAATTACGAATAACGAATTATGAATTACAATGTCATTTCGAAAGAGGAACGATTGAGAAACCTCATAACCAATTCTTGAATTTTTAATCATTGAAAAAAATAATATCTTATCCTTTTATTTTGCTTGTGAGATTTTATCAAGTAGCGATTTCACCTTATACACCTTCTACTTGCAGATATTCTCCAACCTGTTCTCATTATACCATAGAAGCGTTGCAAAAAAGAGGCTTGTTTGTTGGAGGTTGGTTATCTTTAAAGCGAATTTTTAGTTGTCATCCTTGGGGAGGAAGTGGTTATGACCCAGTACCAGAAAAAGAAAATAATAATTAAGAACGTCATTACGAGGAAGAATGACGAAGTAATCTTCACATAAAAAGAGTAGATTGCTTCATTACCTTCGCAACGACATAAAAATATAAATAACATATGAATTTTTTAGCAATCACTTGGGATCCATCATTAGGAATAGATTTAGGTTTTTTTACCATTCGTTGGTATAGTTTAATGTTCGTTGCAGCTTTTTTGATGGGCTTGCGATTGATGAAGAAAATATATATAGAAGATAAAATTCCTGTTGAAAAACTGGATACTTTATTTATGTACACCTTCATCTCCATGTTGGTTGGAATGCGTTTAGGAGAAGTATTTTTCTATAGTTGGAATTATTATAAAAACAATTTGCTTGAAATTATTTTACCGTTTAAAAAAGTAGCTGGAGAATCCGCTTTATTTGGTTTGATGGAAGGCTGGAAATTTACAGGATTTACAGGTTTTGCGAGTCATGGTGCAACCATAGCTATTATAATTGTGATGTATTGGTACAGTAAAAAACATCTTAAGAAACCTTTACTTTTTATTCTTGATAGAATGGCTGTTGTTTCTGCTTTAGGAGCCTCTTTTGTAAGATTAGGAAACTTTTTCAATTCAGAGATCTACGGAAAACCAACAGGTTCAAATTTTGGAGTAGTTTTTAAAGCCTCTGATGCTGATTTGTTGCCTAGACATCCAACACAATTATATGAGGCTATAAGTTACTTCATTCTGTTTATCATTTTATGGAGATTTTATTGGAAAACAGATAAGAAAGAAAAATCAGGATTTTTATTCGGAGTCTTTATGATCGGTTTATGGTCTGCAAGATTTATTATTGAGTTCTTTAAAGAAGCGCAAGTTGATGGGAGGGAAGATTGGATTTTTAACTCTTTAAATACCGGACAAGTGTTGAGTATTCCAATGATATTATTGGGTGTTTGGTTAGTTTTTAGAAAGAAGTAAACACGATAATAATATTATATGAAAAAACCTCAATTCTAAGAATTGAGGTTTTTTAATTTTAAAGGATATATTACCCTTTAATTTTCTCTTTAAACTTACTAAATTTAGAGTCTTTATTTTTAGGCCAGCTATTATTAGAAGTATCAACATCTGCAGTTTCTAAATCAGGGTCTATTGAAATCTTTGTGATTTCCTTATCTGAGTTGATAGCCTTTGTGATTTGGTTATCATCGTATCTCCAGATTTGTGCAGGATATGTTTTTCTAGATTTTGTTCCGTCTTTATATGTAAACTCAACGATGATTGGCATTACTAAACCTCCTGGTTTATCAAATGTTATTTCATAGAAGAAATTAGAGTTTGCTTTTTTAGCACTTTCTTCACTAAAAGTAAGTCCTTCAGTTGTATCTTCTATAAATTTAACGTTCTCTTCATCACCATTTTCAGCATAGAATTTTTTTACGTTTTTAATTCCGATATCAGTAACGTCTGTAGTGTAAAACCAGCCTCTCCAAAACCAGTCTAAATCTAGACCGGAAGCATCTTCCATCGTTCTAAAGAAATCAGCAGGAGTGGGGTGTTTAAACATCCATCGTTGTGAATACGTTCTAAAAGCATGATCAAATAATTCGTGACCCATAATCGTTTCACGTAAAATCCATAAAGCTGTTGCTGGCTTTCCGTACGCATTATTTCCAAATTCATACACGTTGTCACCTTTCGTCATAATTGGAGCAATTTTAGATTGCACTCCACTCATATAACCTACTATGTTTTTTGGATATCCACGTGTTATCGGAAAATCTTTATCATAAGCCAATTCTGCTAGCATTTCTACATAAGAATTTAAACCTTCATCCATCCATGTCCACTGACGTTCATCTGAGTTTACAATCATAGGGAAGAAATTATGTCCTACTTCATGAATTGTCACTTTAATCATTTTATATTTTTCCTTATCAGAATAGGTTCCATCAGGATTAGGTCTTCCTGGATTAAAACAAATTTGTGGATATTCCATTCCCATTTGTCCATCTACAGAAATAGCTTTGTGATATGGGTAATCAAAAGTATATTTAGAATAGGTTTTTAAAGTCTGCGCAACTGCTCTTGTAGAATGCTCTCCATATAACGGATTTGCTTCTTTAGAATAGTAAGAATAAGCCATGACGGTTTTTCCGTTAATGTCAACAGCCATACCATCCCAAATAAATTTTCTTGAAGTAGCAAATGCATAATCTCTTACATTCTTTGCTAAGAATTTCCAAGTCTTTGTTTTCTTAGCTCTTTTCTTCTCTAATTTAATTGCTTCTTCTTGTGTGTGAATGACAACTGGATTGTCAAAAGTCTTTTTAGCAATTGCTAATCTTTCTAATTGTGTTTTGGTAAGTACTTCTTTTTCATTTAATAAAACTCCTGTAGCCCCTAACATATGATCTTCTGGAGTTGTAATATTTACTTCATAATCTCCAAATTCTAATGCAAATTCGCTTCGTCCCCAAAACTGATCATTTTGCCAACCTTCTACGTTATCATAAACACAAAGTCTTGGAAAAAACTGAGCAATTACATAATTGTTGTTTCCATCTTCTGGAAAATGCTCAAAACCAGATCTTCCATTATCTTTTCTGTGATTATTAATATTGTACCACCATTTGATATTGAAAACAAACTTTTCACCTGAAGCCAATGGCTTTGGTAAATTGATTCTCATCATAGTTTGTACTATAGTGTATGATAAATCTGAACCATCTTCATTGGTAACTCTCATAATATTGTGTCCACCATCAAAAGGCTTGTCTACATAAGTTGACTTGAATTTAGCTTTTGTAGTTTCTACAGGAATACTTGTTGTTTTAATATCTGGAGATTTAGAATCTGCTGCACGCATATTTTGGTCTAATTGTACCCATAAATACGCTAGCTCATCTACAGAATTGTTGTGATATGTGATTTTTTCACTACCCGTAATTCTCTCTTTGTCATCATCTAGAAAGATGTCCATTACATAATCAACTTTTTGTTGTGTATAGTTGATACCTGGAGCACCAGAGGCAGTTCTTTGACTGTTTGGTGTTGCTAATACATCTTTAAGTTGTCTAAATTTATTTTGATTTATGTGTCCTTTCTGAGTTTTTTTAGGACTGTCTTGAGCAGAAACAACAGCCGTGATAAACAACATAGAAAGTAGTAAAGAAGTTAGTTTCTTCATATTCTAAATTTTATATTTTTAAAATGAGCGTGAATTTAATAATAACGGCTTAGAATCTTAATAAAACCTTAGAGTTTTAACAAAGCTTTATCATTTTTTTTATTGAGGACTTTACTAACTTTTTTCTTTCCAACTTTCATTTTTACTACGTTTTGTTGTTCCAGAAAATGTTGGGTAAGAATTTTATTGTTTATTTCTAAAGAAGTAAAGTATTCTACTTCTTTTATTTCTAGATAAAAATAAACTAGATCTGCTTCATATTCTTTGCCTAAATAATTGAATTGAAGACTCTTATTGTTAATTGAAAATTGAAGTTTTTCTTTCAAATAGTTAGCAAAATAAGTATCAGATTCTTTTAATTCTTTATTGGTGTTAAGTTGTAAATCGAGATTATAATCTTGGTTTAAAGCAGTTTCAATATCATCCATAAAAACATTGATGATAATTTCTAAACTTTTTGCATTTTGATTGTATTCTATTTGAGTTAAGCTTAAATAGTATTTATGAGCAGAAAATGCAAGTAAAGGAATGATAAGTAGTAGCAGTAATTTTTTTGAGTAGGGCATAAAAAATCTGATGGACTATTTACTTATTCTTCTTCAGCTTTATCTTTTATTTCTAAATAACTAACACTTTCTTTTCTTAAAATATAAATCAATTCGATTTTTCTATTTTGTCTAAATAGATCTTCTATTCCTAAAGGTTTACAATATTCTAAAAAGTGATAGTATTTTCCGGGTGGGATTTTTAAATCATTCTCAAAAAAGGGCTCACCAAATTCACTGACTAACATTGATGGAAATTTCTTCTGAAATTCCATCTCTCTTCTAAGTGCCCACATTCTTTCAGAATATTTAAAAGCGATGACTGCTGTAGCACCAGCACCAGCAAAATAGGTTGTTGGATCTACATTATTTATAGGTGGTTTTACGTTTTGATCGATATAATCTCCATCATAAATTACCCGCATATTTACTTTTGAAAAATCTAAGGTTCTTTTTAAAGCTTCGCCTTTTCTGTCTTCGGGAGTTTTTTTAAGGTCTAAGGATAAAAAGCCATCTAAATCGTTTCTCTTTAGAATTACTTCATCTAATTCGTAGGTATTGTCTATCATAAAGACATCTAATACTTCTGATCTAAATATAAAGTTGTTGATAACCCGATAAATGGTTTTATGTTGTACAGAACTAAATTGTAAAGTATCACCAATGGAAACGATTATTTTATAATCACCAAAGTCATTAGAAAATGTTCCTTTGTTGGTTTTTAAATTAAGAATAGTTGCATTATTAACTACTCCACTCGAGTCTTTCACTTTACCTAAGAGCCAGAAATTATTTTTCTGAGCGAGTAGGGAAGTAGTATTAGTAATTAAAAGGATTAGCAGTAGTTTTTTTATCACAACAATAGTATTAAGTAATATAAAAATACAATATAGAATTTTGAAAATTGTAAAAACTTTTGTTAAAGCTAGTTTTCTTTTAATTTTTTTAAATAATTAGTGCTTTTTTCTTTGAGTAACTCAAGTATATCTAGTACTTTTTTTTGTTTGTATAGTTCTCTTATATTGAATTGTTTGCAGTAATCTATAAAAGAAAAAATGTTCTTTTCTGGAATTTTTAAATCAATGAAAAATTCTTTACCAATATCTTCTAGAACATTTTTAGAAGAAAAAGTATTGGAAGTAATTTTTCTTAGTCTGTCTTTCTTTTTGTTTTTTGAACCCAAACCTATTATACCACCAATACCTTTAAAAGACCTTGTAGGATCTGAGTTTCGAGTACTTATTTTAGATAATCCGTTTTGAGAGGCATCGTAATTTTTAGGCTGACCTTCTTTAGCTTTGTCTGAAATTTCTACTATCAAATCCAGCATGCTTTTAGTTAGTTTAGCAATGGAGTCTTTAGGGACTTTCCTTCTATCGGTTAATAAATTTCCAGTTAAGTCATGATTTTTGAGAACAATTTCATCTAAGACATAATTTTTCTTATCCAATACGATATTCAATTTCTGAGAAAACAAGATTTGATCAGTAATGACTTCTTTGACACTTAAATATTGTACTGAAGTAAATTCTATGGTATCACCTAATGAAACCACCAAACGATACTGTCCATAATCATTAGAAAAGGTTCCTTTTTCAGTATTTAAATTTACAATATGAACATCTTTTATAAGATTAATAGAATCTCTTATCATTCCATGGAGCCAAATCTTTTTTTGAGCTCCCATTTGTAATGACATTAGTAATAGTAAAAAGAGGATATTTTTCTTTTTCAAATATAAAAATTGTATTCAGTTAGTTTCTATACAAATTAAGGTATTTAAGGTATTAAACACTATTAAATATCAAATAAAGTTTTGTTAATTCATCTCACTATTGTGTATTTTTGAACTTATGAAAAAACTGATTATTGCTAGTACATCAACAATTCACGGAGGTAATTATCTAGAATATTTATTATCAACCTTATCTAAATTTTTTAGTGATGTAAAAACTATTCTATTCATTCCTTATGCAAGACCTAGTGGTATTTCTTATGATGAGTATACGGCACTAGTCGCAAAAGCATTTAAAAACATTGATAAAGATGTGGTGGGAATTCACCAGTTTGATTCTCCTATTGAAGCGATCAAAGAAGCTACAGCAATTTTTACCGGCGGTGGAAACACTTTCGAATTAGTAAATCAATTATATAAATATCAATTATTTCCTATTCTTTCTGAAGTTTTAAATAGCGGAACCCCTTATTTAGGAACCAGTGCAGGAAGTAATATTTGTGGTGTTTCTATGATGAATACAAACGATATGCCGATTGTCTATCCTCCAAGTTTTAAAACTTTAGGAATCATTCCATTTAATATTAATGCTCATTATTTAGATCCTATTCCAAATTCAAAACATATGGGAGAAACACGTGAAACTAGAATAAAAGAATTTCATGTATATAATGATACAACTGTTTTGGGTTTGCGAGAAGGAAGTTGGCTAGAAGTTATAGATTCTACAGTAACATTAAAAGGAAACCTGACCGCCAGATTGTTTCAAAGGGATACAACTCCTATAGAGTTACCAGCAAATTCTGTTGTAAAAATTTAGTAGCTAACATGACCCACAATCTCTAAACCGTAACCAATAATTCCAACTCGTTTCGTTTGTTGTGTATTGGTCATTAGTTCAATTTTACTGATATTTAAGTTATGTAAAATCTGTGCTCCTATACCAAAATCTTTGTTATCCATAGCCATGATAGGAGCTTTCATCTCCCCATTAGCTTGATTTTCCTTTAGGATATGTAATCTGTTTAATAAATTTTGAGATTGATTTTGCTGATTGATAAATAAAATAGCTCCTTTTCCATTTTCATTAATGGCTTGAAACATTTGATCTAATTTTTTATCAGCGTTATTGGTTAGCGTACCTAATATATCATTGTTTACCAAAGTAGAGTTTACTCTTGTTAAAACAGGCTCATGGGCTTTCCAAACACCTTTAGTTAAAGCTATATGTACTTGATTATTAGTAGTTTGCTGGTAAGCTCTTAATCTAAAATCTCCAAATCTAGTAAGAATAGTAAAATCTTCTTTTTTATCAATTAAAGAATCGTGCTCCATTCTATAAGCCACTAAATCTTCAATTGAAACTATTTTGATATCAAACTTCTTAGCAACTTCCATCAGTTGAGGAAGTCTTGCCATGGTTCCGTCCTCGTTCATGATTTCAACAATCACACCAGCAGGTTCTAATCCGGCTAAACGAGCAAAATCAATTGCAGCTTCTGTATGTCCAGTTCTCCTAAGAACTCCACCTTCTTTAGCTTTTAAAGGAAAAATATGTCCAGGTCTAGCTAAATCAAAAGGTTTTGTGTCTTTGTCAATTAAGGCTTTTACAGTTTTAGCTCTGTCAGCGGCTGAGATACCAGTTGTAACACCTTTTCCACGCAAATCAATAGAAACGGTAAAAGCTGTTTCCATAGGATCAGTGTTGTTATTTACCATCATCCCTAATTCTAATTCTTTACAGCGTTTTTCAGTTAAGGGAGTACAAATCAACCCACGACCATGAGTTGCCATAAAGTTGATCATTTCTGGTGTGACCATTTCTGCTGCTGCAACAAAATCTCCTTCATTCTCTCTGTTTTCATCATCTACAACAATGATTACTTTTCCATTTCTGATGTCTTCAATAGCTTCTTGTATTGAATTTAGCTGAATCGCTTTATTGCTAGTATCTGTGGTAATCATTGATTTTTTTATTCTGAAGATTTTGACTTTCTCATGAATCTTGTTAATGGTTGCAAAAATACATCAATATTAAATAATCCCATACCTTTTGAGGCTCTTCTTGTTAAGAAAAATGCAAAAGGGATCATTACAATACTTGAAACCCATGAGCCTATCACTGCGGTTAGAGAACTTTCTTCTGCTAAATTTCTACCAAAGGTATTTGCAAAAAAGTATATTACGTAAATCGATATCGCTAAAATCATAGGTAATCCAAAGCCACCTTTTCTTATAATGGATCCTAGTGGAGCCCCTATGAAAAATAAAATGAGACAAGAAAGAGAAATAGCAATTCTATTATGAAATTCGATATCATACAAATTCATCTTTTTTCTACGATATTTCATGTTTTTGTTGTCACTTTTTACATTACTTAATGAGGATTTAGCTTTATTAATAGCACTATTTAACACAATCATTTTTCCAGCAAGATCAAAATTATCTAATGTTATTGGTTCTAGATTGCTAGTTCTTAAAGAATCATCAACTTTGTGTAATTGCTCTGCATTTATTTTTAAATAGATACTTTTAGCCTTGGAGGTTATATAGTTATCGTAGGATATTTTTAAGGTAGGTAAGGTGTCTTTTAGCTGATTTAAGCTAAGCATATTATAATTTTTGGTGTACTTTTCTTCATCTAAATCATCATCTGAAAATTTAGAAATATCAATATTAAAAGCATATTCTTTAAAACTAGCGTTAGATGCAGGCATCTTGTCTTTATTATTAATAGTTCGGTTTTTTTGAACATAATCTTCATGATAAAAACCATCATATAAAACAAGCGTCATGTATTTACTACCTTCTTCACTAATAATTTTGCCTCTTTCTGCTGTAATAACTTTTTTATTTCCTCTGAGTGAAGAAAGATCATAAATCAGAACTTTTTTTAGCAGGTTTTTTTCTTCTCCATACTTTTCATCAAATTTAATTTGATAATTCGGTATCTCTGTATTAAAACTACCTGGTACTAAAGCTAAAGCAGGTGTTTTCTTTTTAATATTATTGGTAAGGTTCTTTTGTTTTAAAGTAGCATATGGGAACACATAATTTAAGGAGACAAAATTTAAAACACTAATTAAAAAGGTTATCACAACTAATGGCCTCATAAACCTCATTAAAGAAATACTTGCCGATTTAGCTGCTGCGAATTCATAATTTTCAGAAAAATTACCCATCGCCATGATAGAAGATAAAAGAACGGCTATTGGCAAAGCTTGCGAAGTAACAACCAAAGCAGTATAATAGAGAAATTTTAAAATAAAAAAGATGCTAATTCCTTTTCCTGCGATACTTTCAAAAGCGATCCAAAGTGCTTGCATGACAAGTACAAAAAGAATGATTAGAAAAGTTGCAAAAAACGGAACTAAAAAAGACTTTATAATATAACGATCTAGAATTTTCATTTAATCTATCAGGTAATCTAATTTTTCATATTTAGCTTTATCAAATTGGAATAGTTGATCCGAAATTACTTGATTGCTCTTAAATTGATTAATGGTTAAGGTAGTTTTAGCACCATTGGCACCAAATTGTATCAATTGATAAATATGTTTCGTTTTAGAATCGATACCAAGACTTACTTTTACAATTTCAGAATTGCTATCGATTGGTGTGAGCTCTACAAATTGAATTTTTCTTCCCTTCATATTGATCATTTCGCCCATTTCATAATTATAGCCTTCCTTGTAAAAGCTTAATAGTTTAGATGGATAAATAAATCCATCATCTTCACTTAAATCTTGATCGTTAATGGTGATTTCTTTTTCATCATGGTTAATTACATACAATTTGCTGCCACCAAAAATGAACGTATTTCCTAGGTAATCTAAATTGTATTTCTCTCCTTGTAGGGTGATTTTTCCATTGATAGGCAACTCATCATTTTCGTTAATACCAGCATCTTTGTTAACCAATGAAGTGCTAAAATTAATTTGCATGTTAGTATATGCTCCCATTTTTACAGAAACTTCATCGAGTAATTGTTTTGCTTTTTCTTGCGAAAAAACAATAGTACTCATTGTAAATGCAATTAAAAATAATCCAACTTTTTTCATCCTATTCATTTTTTTCATTCTCTAATAATTGTTCTAAAGCCACCAAATCAGTAACCAAAACTTGTCTGGCTTTACTTCCTTCAAAGTGTCCTACTATTCCGGCAGCTTCTAACTGATCAATTAATCGTCCAGCTCTATTATACCCTAATTTTAATTTTCGTTGCAATAAAGAAGCTGATCCTTGCTGTGCTATTACTATAATTTCAGCTGCTTCTCTAAATAACTTATCTCTATCTGCGATGTCTATATCAATACCTGTGCCACCTTCTTCACCAACATATTCTGGTAATAAGTGTGCTTCTGGATAAGCTCTTTGGGAACCAATAAAATCTGTTATTTTTTCAACTTCAGGAGTATCTACAAAAGCACATTGAATTCTGTCTATTTCATTTCCTGCGGTATATAATAAATCTCCTCTACCAATTAATTGATCAGCTCCACCGGCATCTAAAATTGTTCGAGAATCTATTTTTGAGGTTACCCTAAAAGCTATTCTTGCCGGGAAATTGGCCTTAATAATTCCGGTAATTACATTGACAGAAGGTCTTTGCGTTGCTACAATTAAATGAATTCCAATGGCTCTAGCTAACTGAGCTAAACGTGCAATCGGTGTTTCTACTTCTTTACCAGCCGTCATAATCAAATCGGCAAACTCGTCAATTACTAGAACGATGTATGGTAAAAATTGATGGCCATCATTTGGATTTAATTTACGTGCTTTAAATTTCGTATTGTATTCTTTGATATTACGCACCATCGCAGTTTTTAATAGATCGTAACGATTGTCCATTTCTATACACAACGAATTTAACGTGTGTACTACTTTGGTAGTATCGGTGATAATTGCTTCTTCTGTGTCTGGCAGTTTAGCTAAATAGTGACGTTCAATTTTGTTGAATAAAGTTAATTCTACTTTTTTCGGATCTACCAAAACAAACTTTACTTCTGCAGGATGTTTACGATAGAGTAGGGAAGTCAATACTGCGTTTAAGCCTACAGATTTCCCTTGTCCAGTTGCACCAGCCATTAATAAGTGAGGCATTTTCGCTAAATCAACTACAAATGTTTCATTAGAAATTGTTTTCCCTAACGCAATAGGAAGTTCCATTTTTGACTCTTGAAACTTCTTTGAAGCGATGACAGAATACATAGAAACGATGGTCGATTTCTTATTAGGAACTTCTATCCCAATAGTCCCTTTACCAGGAATTGGAGCAATAATTCTAATACCAAGAGCAGATAAAGACAGCGCAATATCATCCTCTAGATTTTTAATTTTAGAAATTCTGATTCCTGCATCTGGTACAATTTCATACAATGTAATTGTTGGACCTACTGTTGCTTTAATTTGGGCAATTCCAATTTTATAATTTTTAAGGGTCTCTACAATCTTGTTTTTATTCTGTTCTAGTTCTTCAGGATCTATAGAAATACTTTCGTTGTATTGTTTTAATAGGTTAAGAGTTGGGAATTTAAAGTTTCCTAATTCTAAAGTTGGGTCAAATTCACCAAAATCTTTTACTAATTTTTCTGACAAATTCTCAGTAACATTCTCTTCTTCTTTTACCTCTTCTACATCAATGGCTACTACAACTTCTTCTTCACTTTTCTTTGGGGTTTCTTTTTGTAAGACAGTTTCTTCAACTATTGTTTCTTCTTCGATCTCTTTTGAATCGTTAATACCCGAATGATTTTGAATGGTTGGCCGAAGGTTTTCTACGGATAGTTCAAATTCAGATTTCTCTTTAGAATCTTCTTTTTCTGATTCAGAACTTATTTCAATCGTATCACTTTCAATATCATTTTCTGATTCAGATAATGCTTCATCTGTCGGAACTTTTTTTGATCTGAATTTATTGATTAATAATTCGGGTGTTATTTTAAAACGAATAGTTAAATACGCTATCAATAAGAACAAGAGTATGATTCCTAAACCCGTTTTCCCAATAAATAATTGTAAATATTGATTGATTTCATATCCAATGACTCCTGAGTTTATAGAGGATGATTCATTTAGAAATCCAAGAGAAACAGAAATCCACAGCATTCCTAATAACGCCCAATTATAAGATAGAATTAACTTTGAGAGTTTTGTTTTTAACAACCAAAACAGACCTGTTTTAAATAATAAATACGGAATAATAAAAGCTCCTAAACCAAAGCCTTCATAAATAAAAAAGTTACTAAGATTGGCACCTACTTTTCCTAATAAGTTTTCACCTTGTACAGATTTATTTGAAAACTGATCAATGATACTCTGATCTTCTTGCCAACTAAAGAAAAAAGAAATAAAAGCCACTAAAAGAAATAAAGAAAACAACAATAAAAAAGATCCAATTACTGTCTGTGTCTGTCTACTTTTAAAAAAAGTGACAACAACGTTGGGTTTCGTTGATTTTATTTTAGCAGAAGTTTTGGTCTTTTTTGCCATGTAAGTACAAGTAAGTTTAAAAGGTAAATATAACTATTTACTTAGAAAAGCAATGCTATTTTAGGGATGTATATGATGCCTGCTATAATTAACGAAATGATGGCAGCAATACCAGCAGAGCCAGCAGAAACATCTTTTATAAAACCAATCTTTTTATGATAGTCTGGATGCACAAAATCTGCTAATTTTTCGATACCTGTGTTTAATGTTTCTGCAACTAATACAAGTCCGATAATTAGTATTTGAAAGAGCCATTCTGTGGTGCTGATCTCAAAATAAAATCCAGCTATGGTTACTATAATTGCTGCACATAGCTGGACTTTGATACTACTTTCAGTTTTTATTAAAAACCCGATACCACGAAGTGAAAACTTGATACTTCGTAAGCGTTCTATGATAAAATTATCAGACGGATTTTTCAAAAAACTATATTATTTAATGGAAGCTAAAGCTGCTTCGTAATTAGGTTCTTCCCCTACTTCAGGAACTTGTTCTGTGTATACAACTTCTTCATTTGAGCTAATTACTACGATGGCTCTAGAATGTAAGTTAGCAAAAGCACCATCTATAATTTCTACGCCATAATCTTTTCCAAAACTTCCATCAACAAAGTCAGAAAGCATTTCTACATTTTCTATTCCTTCTGCACCACAAAAACGCGCCTGAGCAAATGGTAAATCTCTAGAAATACACAATACTTTGGTGTTTTTTAAACTTGCAGCCGATTTATTAAAAGTTCTAACCGAAGTAGCACAAACGCCAGTGTCTACACTTGGAAAGATGTTTAAAATTAAATTTGACCCAGCGTAATCCGATAAAGATTTATTGGATAAGTTAGCAGCTTTTAACGAAAAGTCTTGCGCTTTAGATCCTGTAATTGGTAATTCTCCTATAGTATTTGTTGGTGTTCCACCTAATGTAATTAAAGCCATTTTTTATGTTTTTTATATTCACAAAAGTAAGAATATAAAGCTATTAAATTTGTTTCATTTTTGTTAATTATTACCTCGAATATTATAAATATCTTAGTGCCAGATTTCAAATCATCCCATGAATTTATCTATCTACACCAAAGAATTTCGATATAACTGGAAGCTAGCTGCTCCAGTGATGTTAGGAATGCTGGGACATACTTTTGTGAGTTTTGTAGATAATATTATGGTAGGACAGCTAGGAACAGCTGAACTAGCCGCAGTTTCTCTTGGAAATAGTTTTATGTTTATTGCCATGTCTTTAGGAATTGGGTTTTCTACAGCTATTACTCCTTTGATAGCTGAAGCAGATTCTTCAAATAATTTTTTGAAAGCAAAGTCGACTTTTAAACACGGCTTATTTTTATGTACCATTTTAGGGATTACCTTGTTTTTGTTATTATTCTTTGCAAAACCACTGCTATACTTTATGAAGCAACCTCCAGAGGTTGTCGATTTAGCCTTACCATATTTAGATTTGGTTGCTTTTTCTTTAATTCCTTTAATTGTTTTTCAAGCTTTTAAGCAGTTTAGTGATGGATTGTCCATGACAAAATATCCAATGTATGCAACTTTAATAGCCAACATTGCCAACGTAATTCTTAACTATATTTTAATTTTTGGAAAATTTGGGTTTCCAGCAATGGGAATCGTAGGAGCAGCCTACGGAACTTTAATTTCTCGTTTTATCATGTTGGCATATTTATGGTTATTGTTGATGAAAAAAGAAAAATCGAAAGCTATAGTAACCAACATCAAATTTTTTGTACTGGAAAAATTAATGTTGAAAAAAATTATCAGTCTAGGGGCACCTAGTGCTATGCAAATGTTTTTTGAAGTAGCTATTTTTACTGCTGCTATATGGCTGAGTGGTTTGTTGGGTAAAAATCCGCAAGCAGCCAATCAAATTGCTTTAAACTTGTCTTCGATGACATTTATGGTTGCCATGGGACTTAGCGTTGCAGCGATGGTACGAGTTGGAAATCAAAAGGGATTGCTCAATTATAAAGAACTGAGAAGAATTGCTTTTTCAATTTTCTTATTTGCGGTGATTTTAGCGACTGGATTTGCCATAACGTTTTTAATCTTACGTTTTCAATTGCCAAAAATATATGTTGATTTTGACGATGCTATCAATTTTACAGACAATATAGAAGTAGTGAGTATTGCTTCGCAATTGTTGTTAGCAGCAGCAATTTTTCAAATTAGTGATAGTATTCAAGTTGTTGTATTAGGAGCCTTACGTGGTTTACAAGACGTAAAAATTCCAACAATTATAACATTTGTTGCGTATTGGGTAATTGGTTTTCCTGTCAGTTATTTTTTAGGAAAAGAAGAAGCTTATGGTAGTTTTGGAATCTGGTTAGGTTTATTGGCCGGATTATCTTCTGCAGCTGTTTTATTATACCTTCGCTTTAATTATTTAACTTTAAAGTTGATTAGAGAAGCATCGTAAATTATTAAAATAGGTGACTGAGGCTCTCGAAGTCACTATTGAAATTTAAAAAACTTGTGGTTTTGAGAGCCTCAACCACCAAAAAAATAACAATAATGACTTTATAATATAAAGTCGCATTAAATAATTTAATAAATGGACATGCCTAAATTTTTATTAGCAGATAACATTGATTTTCCTGAAGATATATTTGTATTACACACAGAGTTTCCTCGGTTTTTAATCAATTTAAAAGATGATGAAATTGAATGGTTTGAAGACCTTTCTGGTGAAAGTGAAGAAGATATCGCAGGGGAAGTTTCTAACTTAATATATTTAGCATCTCAGTTCTATGACGAACAGATGGAAGGCTATGAGTAGGTTTTGTTAGGTAACATGATATGACGCTGTTTTAGATTTCGACACATTTAGGCAAGCTAAATGAAATCGATCTGTACAAGTTCTTATCAAGAGTTAACGACATTATCGTTTTTTGTAAGAAATTCAATAGGTGTAAATATTGAATATCTCTTATTTTAAATAAATTCCAAACGCTCTAAAGACTATTTTTTGCCCTGGATTTTTGATATCTTTTAAATCCAAAACACCATCAAACATAGTTTTATTTTCTAACAATACTTGGTAGTTTATCAGTTGTTTTTTATCTTTTTCTACAAAGCTAACTTTTAATTTTGGCCAGGTTATACCCTTTGTTACCCAATCAATATTGCAATCTTTCAATTCTTCAATAATGGTTTTTTGTTCTTCAGTTAAAGAACTGTTTTCCACCACAAAATTCATCTTCATTGTATGTTTTGAATAGGGGAATAGCTGAGGGAAATTTTGATAGAATGCTAATAAATTCTCTTTCGCAGACGCTTCATTCTCTTTTTCATCATAAGCGATGCTTAATACTTCATGAATTCTAGCGATTAATAACTTTTCAGTTTTAGCATTTAGATTTTCATCTTTTAATGTTTTCTCAAACTCTTGAATTGCCAACTCATAGTCTTCATTTTCTAAATGAAATTTGGCGATGAAATAGGTAAAATATTTCTGAATTCTATCGCGCTCGTCATTACTTCGTTTGGTTTTAAAAATGCCGATAAAATAATCAGGGTTAAAATATTTGATAAGTTCCCATATTTCATCAAAAAACAAGGTATTATCAGAAGCAAAATATTGTAATAGCTTGCAAATCTTTCTGGGTCGGCAGAAAGTTCGCTGGTTAGCAATAAATGCGCGTTTTCTTGTTTAAAATGATGCTTAGATAGTTCATATAACTTACTGGGTTTATACCAATCAAATTAATTATTATTTCTAAAAAATTTAATTGTTAGTTTCTAAATAAAACGAAGTTATTATTTTTTTGTAGAAATAAACAGGTATAAATACCTACTTATTTACTTTTCTCCACAAACTCTAGTTGGTCTAAAGAAGCTTCTGTGGTAAAGATACCGTAGTTAATAAAAGCTTTTTTCTTTTCTATTTTTTCAATGGTGCCCACGGCGTTTCCATCTAACAAACGTACGCGGTCTTTTACTTTAAAGACATAGTCAGCTTTTGCTTTGGCAATTTTTTTAGCTTCCTCGGTTTTTATATTTCTTACTTCAACCACTTTCTGTAAGACCTCTTTTTCTACTTGTTGGATCACCTGTTTTTGTAATACTTCTTTTTTCTTAACCGCTTGTTTTTGTGCCTTGGTTGTTGGTTTTACAGGATTTTTTTTGGCACGTTTTACTTTTTCATCGGCCACCCATTTGTTAAAATTGGTGGTCAGCTCTTTTTTGTTATTGGTCTGAAAATACTTGTTAAGTAATTCGTTGGTTTTTCTACCCAAAGAGAGCATACGTTGGTTGCTATCGTACAACTCTTGAAAACCTTCTAGTTTGTCTTGTATCTTCTGCTCTTTTTCTACTAGGGTCTCTAACTTTTCTTGTTCTTTGGTTTTCTGCTTGTCTAAACTCTCCGACGTTTTTTGCAGACGATTGCGTTCTTTTTGCAATTTAGAAATGGTTTTATCCAATCGAATTTTTTCAGTTTCTACGCGCTTTTTTGCCTTGTTAATGAGACTAAACGGAATTCCGTTTTTTTGAGCCACCTCAAAGGTAAAGGAGCTTCCGGCTTGCCCTACATACAACTTGTACAAAGGTTCTAAGGTGCGCTCGTTAAATTGCATGTTGGCATTCCTTACATGGTCTAATTCGTCTGCCAAGACTTTTAAATTAGAATAATGTGTGGTAATAATTCCGAAGGCTTTTTTATGATAAAATTCTTCTAAGAAAATTTCTGCCAACGCACCCCCCAATTCAGGATCACTACCGGTTCCAAATTCATCAATCAAAAACAAGGTTCTTTCGCTACATTTCCGTAAGAAATAACGCATATTTTTTAATCGATAGCTATAGGTGCTTAATTGGTTTTCAATCGATTGATTGTCGCCGATATCGGTTAGTAAGTTGTCGAAAATAGTAGTTTCACTGCGTTCATCAACAGGAATTAGAATGCCACTCTGAATCATTACTTGCAACAAACCAATGGTTTTTAAGGTGATGCTTTTTCCACCAGCATTCGGACCCGAAATGACAATGATTTGTTGTTGTTCGTTGAGTTCTATGGTTTGCGGAATGACTTCTAAATTGGCTTCCTGATTTTTTACCCATAGTATCGGATGATAGGCATTTTTAAAAAAGATGCGCTTTGTTTTTCCAATGGTTGGTAACAAACCGTTGATAGCATGCGCATATTTAGCTTTAGCACCAATAACATCTAAATGGGTTAGATAGACTAAATACGATTCTAATACGGGTGCATAGGGTCTTATTTGTTCGCTTAAAGCTCTTAGAATTCTAATGACTTCTTGCTTTTCTTCATAGACCAAATTTTGTAACTCTCTTTGGTAGGCTAAGGTTGCTTGCGGAGCAATATAAACGATGCTACCAGATTTTGACGAACCTAATAAGCTACCATTTACTTTTTTGCGATGCATCGCCAAAACAGCCAACACACGATGATTGTCAATGACCGATTCTTTGATATCATCTAAATAACCTGCAGCTTTTGCACTTCCTAAAGCACTAGCAAAACTCTGTCCGATTTTTCCTTGTAAACCTGCAATCGATCTTCTAATTTTTCGCAATTCTGGTGAAGCATTGTCTATAATTTCACCATAGGCTGTAATTACTTTCTTTATTTCTTCAATGATTTCAGGTAAGAATTCTACTCGTTCACTTAAATAAAACAGGCTAGGATAGTAGGTTTTTAATTTCTTAAAATAGTTCTTTTGCTCTTTTACACTTTCAGAAATGGACGCTATTTTTAAGAAATTTTCAGGTTCTATATAGCTATTCTCAATCGTTAATCTTTTGAGTGCTTCGTAGATATTGTCAAATCCGTGATTTGGAATTCTATTTTCACTGACAAAAGAAGAAAGGTATTCGTTGGTATAATCCAACTCATCTAACAATTGTTTTTTGTTCGTAAAAGGAGTGATGTCTAAGATTTCTTTTTTTCCTAAACCTGAGATGCTAAAAGTTGCAACCTGTTGTAAAACCGTTGTAAATTCTAAATCTTGTAATGCTTTCTCAGAAATATGTATGCTCAAAATGTGTATTTTTGATTGTCAGAAAATGAATGTCAGTTCGAGTAGAATTGTAAAACAATTTTGTATCGAGAACACAAGATATCTCGATACAATTTTGATACATCAAAATCACTCGATATGACAGCTTCTTTATAACAAGCACAAAAATAACAAAGAATGAACGTTAAAATTGAGGAAAGCTGGAAAAATATCTTGCAAGCAGAATTTGAGAAAGAGTATTTTTCAAGTTTGCAACAGTTTGTAAAATCCGAATATGAAAACTATGCATGTTTTCCTCAAGGAAAAGACATTTTTGCGGCCTTTAATTATTGCTCTTTTGATGACTTACAAGTAGTCATTATTGGACAAGATCCATATCATGATGTTGGACAAGCCAACGGATTGTGTTTTTCTGTTGCAGATGGAATGAAACATCCGCCTTCTTTGGTGAATATTTTTAAAGAACTACACACAGATATTGAGAAGCCAATTCCGATTTCAGGTGATTTATCAAACTGGGCAAAACAAGGCGTCTTATTGCTCAATGCTACCTTAACCGTAAGAGCTCATGAAGCAGGAAGTCATCAGAAAAAAGGATGGGAAACCTTTACAGATGCTGTCATTCAACAAGTTTCTGAACAAAAAGAAAATGTAGTGTTTTTACTTTGGGGAAAATTTGCTGAAAGTAAAATGAAACTCATCAATACAAAGAAACACACCGTTTTTACTGCTCCACATCCTTCACCTTTGGGAGCTTGGCGTGGTTGGTTTGGAAGTAAACACTTCTCTAAAACCAATGACTATTTAAAAAGTATGGGGAAGCCAGCAATTAGTTGGTAATAACTATTCTTAGGGCAATGAGTTATTCAACCTGAGATTCCGCTGAAAAAGTCGGATTAGTTTAACTAACTATTTTGAATACTTTGCTTCGCAATTTTTCAAAACAGAGTTTTACTAATAAAAAAATCCGCTTAGAATGCGGATTTACTGAATTTGAATAAAGAACAGTACCTAAGCCATTTCAGATGAAATCACTAAAACAGTAAGTTGCTGTAATTGTTTTGTTGGTTTTGTTGAGTTTTCTGCCAAACCACAAGGATTTGATGTACTTCTGCAAGAAGAAAAACTTAAAAGTCCTAAAACACAAATTGCAATAAATACGAATCTTTTCATTTTTTAAATTTTAATGGTCTAAATGTACATATTATTTATAAACTCGCTAGAATTCTTCTTCTGGTTTATAACGTTAAAGTGCATTAACTTATTTTGTATTTCAGAAATAAATTCTTCGGTAGCCATTTCTCCAGAATTCCATTCGGTAATGGACAACCATTTTTGAACATCGACCAGTTGCTGATCGTATCTTTTAGCAAGAATTTGATCGATGTTTTCTAAAGATTTAAATCCTTTCGTTGTTTTATTAATAATGGATAAAATATTCTGAATCTTTTCTGGATATTTTTCTAGTATTTCATTTCTTACAGCAATGACAAAACAAGGCCATGGAGTAGGGCAATTTCCAATTCTTCTAAACACACCTTGATCTACATAAGGTTTTGTGGTAAAATGTTCCCACATAAAATAATCCGCTTTATTGTTTTGAAGCGCTTCTATTCCGCCCTCCAAAGTATCAACCACCACAAAATTAAGTTGCTCCAAATTCCAACCTTGATTATAGGCATTTACAATCGCCATTAAATGAGATCCAGAACCATATCTACTGATAGCAATTCGTTTATTTTCTAATGCTGAAATTTCTTTAATATTTGATTTATCAGAAACGTGTATCCCCCAAATTAAAGGGGTGGTCACGAAGGTTTGTAGTATTTTAGAAGGATTTCCATCAATAATGTCTTTGATAATTCCTTCGGTAAGAATAATGGCAATATCTGTTTCTCCAGTTCGTAAAGCGTTACACATTTCACCTGTGCCACCATGATAATCTTTCCATCGAAGATTGATGTCGTGTTTTTGATATTCTTTATTTTTTAAGGTCAGATACCAAGGATAGTTAAAATGTTCAGGAACTCCGCCTATTTTGAGGTCTATCATCTAAGAAACTAACTTATTTAATGTATACACAATCAATTCTTCTATAACTTTCTCAGGATTTTCACTGAATTCGCCTAAAGCTCTGTTAGCAATAATAGCATTCATAGAACAGGCATTGTGACCTAATAATTTAGATAATCCGTAAATGGCAGAAGTTTCCATTTCTAAATTGGTGACTCTAATTCCGTTATGATGAAAAGAATCTATTTTGTTGTTCAATGCTGGGTCCTGAATTTGTAAGCGTAAAACTCTTCCTTGTGGGCCGTAAAAACCGCCGGCGGTTGCAGTCATTCCTTTATAAATATTCTCAGAGGATAATTTTTGTTCTAAGGCTTTACTGTTGGCTACAATTAATGGAAAACATTTTTTATCACTCCAATGGGTATGCGCAACAAAGGCATTTTCTAATATTGGATGACTAATGGAATCTACCACATAAGAGCGCAACATACCATTGATGTCTAAACCATATGTACTCAATAAAAAACGATCAACTGGAATGTCTTTTTGTAGTGATCCTGAGGTTCCAATTCTTATAATATTTAAAGCGGTATGATTTTTTTTAATGGTTCTAGTTTCTAAATCAATATTAACCAAAGCATCTAATTCGTTGAGAACGATGTCAATATTGTCAGGACCGATTCCGGTTGACATTACAGTCAATCTTTTTCCTTTATAGGTTCCTGATGTTGTTTTAAATTCTCTTTTATGGGTAGTAAAATCAATAGCATCAAAATGTTTGGTAACTTTATCCACACGATCGGGATCACCAACAAAAATAATGTCGTTAGAAATGTTGGCTGGTTTTAAATTGAGATGATAAACACTTCCATCGGGATTTAAAATAAGTTCTGAACTTTTGACACTCATTAAGAAGTAATTTTTAACAACTTGTTAGAAGCATGATGATACAAATAACTGTACTGTCTTGTACCCCCTAAATAAGCGTTTTCATCTCTTAAACCTCTATATAAGTTTAGTTGATTATCTAACACCTTTTTACCCTTTCTACTCAGTTTTACAGGATCAAATGATGTAAATAAGGTTTTTAATTTATCAATTTTTTGTAGGTATTGCGTATCTCCAAAACCATACCCTTCTTCATTTTTTAATAAGTTGCTAACCAAGTCATTTTTTGAAGACGGATCTGTTTCATTGGCCGTTTGAATGATGTAATTCTCAACCGAGTTTAATCCATTTTCTATGGATGGAAAACGTTTTAAATGCATTGCTATGGCGTCTGTTAAATATACAAATGGACTCATTGGATTAAATTTGTAAACAGTTTCTAATCGCAATGGACTATCGGAACAATATAATTGCCAGATATAATCTGCATATTCTATATCATCTTGAGTCAACTCGACTCTATTTTGATAATGTGTATTAATTTGTTCTTTGTTTAATTGACTTAAGCTTAATCGTTTTTCACTTCCTACGATATCACCACTACAGACCAAACTAATTTTTTCTCCGTTACGATATTTTTTTAGCCAACTTAGAAGTGCAATCATATTAATTTGACAAAATAAATCGTGCTCAAACCATAAGACTATTTCTTGCTGATTTTTCTTTTGACAAAGATTTCTGTATTCTTTTAAAGTATAATCAATAAATGTTTTTTTGGTAATCTTGTAAGAAGATTTTAAAAACTCAAAACGAGTTTTCCAGAAAGTTTCACTCCCAACATCAATCGATGTTTTTCCTTCGCAAAGCATTTCTCTCCAAGTAATATACTCTCCTTTAATTTGAAGAGACTTTAGATAGTTTGTGGTGCTATCTCCGTTAGTAATGTGTAAAATTGAGGAACTCATAAATGGGGAACGTTGATTGATTTATAAATATTTCAAAGATGCTTAAGTTTAACATTTAACCACCGACACGTTTTACTGAAAACCCTTTGTCTGTAAGTATTTTCATTATCTTATCTCTATAATCACCTTGTATGATGATGGTGTCATTTTTAAAACTTCCACCAACACTAAGTTTGGTTTTAATCTCTTTTGCTAAAGTTTTAAAATCTTCAGTCGCTCCATTATAGCCATCAATGATAGTGATGGGTTTTCCTTTGCGCTTTTCGTATTTGCAAAGTAAAGGTTCGTCTTGTAACCAAACATTAGATTGCTCCTTTACGGGTTCTTCTTTAATTTGATGGTCTGGAAATAAATTTTTTAATTGATCTTGTAAATCCATAAAAATTACTTGGTTAAACCTAGTTCATGTAAACGTTCGTTTAAGAATTCACCCGCAGTAATGTCATCAAATTGTTTTGGATTTTTCTCATCAATACATTCTTTTAAAACATCTAATTTCATGTTGCTTATGGGATGCATAAAAAATGGAATCGAATATCTAGAAGTTCCCCATAGTTCTTTTGGTGGGTTGGTAACTCTATGTATGGTAGATTTTAATTTGTTATTACTATGACGCGATAACATGTCACCTACATTAATCATTAATTCATCGGGCTCAGCAACCGCATCAATCCATTCTCCTTTATGGTTTTGAACTTGTAAACCTTTTCCTTGTGCACCCATCAATAAAGTAATTAAATTGATATCTCCGTGTGCTGCAGCTCTTACTGCATTTTTGGGTTCTGATTGAATAGGAGGATAGTGAATTGGTCTTAAGATACTATTACCATTATGAATGTATTCGTCAAAATAAGTTTCTTCTAAGTCAAGGTGTAACGCTAAAGAGCGCAAAACATATTTTGCAGTTTTTTCTAACATTCTGTAGGTTGTTTTTCCTACTTCATTAAACTTAGGAAGTTCTTCTACCATCACATTGTCAGGGTATTCTTCTTCTAACGCTGGATTGTTTTCAACATATTGACCAAAGTGCCAAAATTCTTTTAAATCACCTTCTTTTTTTCCTTTAGCACTTTCTTTTCCGAAAGAAACATAACCACGTTGACCTCCAATTCCTGGGACTTCATATTTGCGTTTTACTTCCACAGGTAAATCAAAAAAGTTTTTGATTTCACTGTAGAGTTCATTTACTAAAGCGTCGTCTAAAAAATGTCCTTTTAGGGCTACAAATCCTATGTTTTCATAGGCGTGACCTATTTCGGCTATAAATTTTTGTTTTCTTGATTCATCATTTGATAAAAAGTCAGCTAAATTGACGCTAGGAATCTTATTCATGTTCGAATGTTTAGGTATAGAAAGTTAAAATTAGTAAAAAATAAGCTTATTTTTTACGAAATGGGATTAAATATGATATGGTGTAGTTAAATCCAAAACCAGTATTACTTGCATAAACTCTATTAAAACCGGGTGCATAATGTGTTTTAAAATTAGCAGGATCGGTAATACTCACCATAACTTTATAAGAACCCGTAAAAGTGATAAATAGGTTGTCATAAACTTCGGCTCTGTAACCTATCTGAATTTCAGACCAATGTGCAGTAAGACCGTCTTCTGTAATTGGAGTAGTAATGGTTTCTGAAGGAAAAACTATATTCCCACTATTAATTTGGTAGCTATTTAAAGTTTGTTCAAAAGTTGCAAATCCATAACGAAATCCAATAATGATTTCGTTATTCATATCTAACCAGTTTTTATAAGAATTATAATTTAGTCCCAGTCTTATGTAGTTTCCTTTTGATGTAGAATTGGTGAAATCTTCTTTGGTTGTAAATTCTTCGGTTCCT
>Ga0209653_1000804_pt1 | contig 26761 bp, 31 predicted proteins | sample SaaInl6LU_22_DNA_FD_184644 | JGI IMG/M metagenome (GOLD analysis project Ga0209653, IMG submission 184644) | Marine microbial communities from expanding oxygen minimum zones in the Saanich Inlet - ESP_116LU_22_DNA (SPAdes) (version 2) | ecosystem: Environmental > Aquatic > Marine > Intertidal...
CTACACCAACTGCGACTCCGGCGGTTGCCACATACGAAATTCCCGTAACTCATTATTTAGTTGATGATCAAGGAACGTATAGATGGATAGTTGATGGTTCTTATGAAAACGCAAGAGATATTTCTTGTCTTTATAATAATGTTGAGGCTGCAACTGGAACCGTAGCTATTTCAGGAAACAATAATATTCCATCAACTGGAGAGTATATGTTTTTTAATACTACTGGCGGAAGTAAAATAACAAACGCAGAGGTAATATGGGCTCAACCACCAACTAATCTTTACGATGATCCAAATTCAAACGATATATACTATATAACAACGGATGCGAATGGAAGAATGACCGTTAGGCTAATAGAGTGTCTTGCTGTAACGCCGACTCCAACAGCAACACCAACTAACACGCCTACAGCAACTCCAACTAATACACCAACTGCGACTCCTACGGCTACTCCGACTAATACACCAACTCAAACGCCTACGGCAACACCTACGCCCACAGCTACTCCGTCAGCAACCCCGACTGCTACTGCTACGCCTACCGCAACACCAACTGCTACGCCTACCGCAACTCCAACTGCAACTCCAACTGCAACTCCAACTGCAACACCGACTGCAACACCGACTGCAACACCGACAAATACTCCGACAAATACTCCGACAAATCCGTCAGCAACTCCAGTTCAGGGAAGTTTTAGTTATTCAATAAATACATGCGATGAATCAGACTTAAACTATTTAGGAGTTCAATCCAGTGTTCAGCTTAGTCCAGGACAAGCAGTAAAAATGCCGGATAATAAATGTTATTTCATAATAGATGAGTTAGGATTTCCAGCTCCAGATAGCTATGTAGGATTAGCTTATATTGATTGTTTTGCTTGTGAAGGTGTTGCTCCTCCTACTCCAACTCCAACAATAACAATAACCCCTACTCCAACACCTACTCCAGAGTCAGGTATATTTGGAACTATTGATGTTGCGTATGTCGGAGAAGAATATACGCCTGAAGCAAAAGGTGTAGTATATGACATTACTGTTACTGGAAATAATATTGAAATATTTCATGAGATAACTGTTTACCCTGTTGAGGGTGGGGAGTATACTTATAGAGATGGAATACTTTATGCTCCAGATGATTTTGATAATTACCAAAGGAGATCTGGTGTCAATTGGATTAATGCATATCCATGTGAAAGAGGTGGTACTGGTATAATAAGACTAATTGCAATAGAGCAAAGCTCTATGCAAGAATACATATTAGACACAGATACTTTTGTTATGACAACATCACAAACAATTTACCCAGGTAGATGGGCTTTTGTTGGGAATGAATATACTAGGTTTGGATATTCAAGGGGAAACAATAATGATGGAGATATAAATCACGATACATGGGTTCCAGATGAAAATTGGAATATTAGAGTTTTTGAATATGACATTATACAAAATTACTTAAAAATTACATTAAGAAGACTTGGATCACACCCAGAACCTTCAACATTTAACACAGTGGATATTACTGAAATTCCTTTTAGTGGAAATTTTGGAGAATTTAGTTTTTCATACGCATCAATTGATGAAAAAATCGTAAATTACAACTCTTCAGACGGATACACTTATGTTTCTTATAAGTGGAATTATTCATCTGATGTATTTAATCAGGATTCTGGTCAAATAAGGTTGTTTTATACATAAGTAATATAATATATAATTAAATCAAATGAATAGTATTTTTATCCAAATAGCATCATATAGAGATGCTGAACTGAAGCCAACACTTAAAGATTTGCTTGAAAAAGCAGATAATCCTAAAAATCTAAAGATATGCATAGCATGGCAGCATTCAAAAGAAGATGATTGGGATAACTTAGATGAGTATAAAAAGGACAAAAGGTTTAATATATTAGACATACCTCATACAGAATCTCAAGGAGCTTGTTGGGCTAGAAATAAAATACAGCAAGAATACAATGGTGAAAAATACACTCTTCAATTAGATTCTCATCATAGATTTGTTGAAGGTTGGGATACTAAGTGTATAAATATGCTGGAAGGATTGAGAAAAAAAGGTCACAAAAAACCTTTACTAACATCTTACATACCATCTTACGATCCAAAAAATGATCCAGAAGGAAGAGTCAATGTTCCCTGGGGCATGAAATTTGATAGATTCATACCAGAAGGAGCTATATTTTTTCTTCCATATTATCTAGATCAAGCTCCTAGCGAGCCTATACCGGCAAGATTTTATTCTGGGCATTTTACATTTGCTGATGGCTCTTTTGCTGAAGAAGTTCAACATGATCCTAATCTTTATTTTCACGGAGAAGAAATATCTATAGCGGTGAGAGCTTGGACATGGGGTTATGATTTATTCCACCCCAATGAGATAATTGCATGGCATGAATACACTAGGGCTGGAAGAACAAAGCAATGGGATGATGATAAGACATGGGGAGATAGAAATAAAAAATCACATGCCAGAGTTAGAACTCTATTAGGTGTTGATGGGACTCCATGCACTCCATGCAATAGAAATTCGTTTGGAAAATATTTCTTAGGAGAAGAAAGAACTCTAGAACAATGGGAAGATCACATGGGTATTCGTTTTTCGGATAGAAGCGTACAGCCTTCTGTTTTAAGAAACGACATACCAATGAAAAGAGATGAGCCGTTTAATCAAAAATTTAGACATCCTTTAGAATTTGATTCAAGCAAACTGACTAACACGGATTATGATTTTGCCGCTATAATATTTGAAGATGAAAAAGGCGGGCTTCTTTTTAGAGAAGACGTAGACAGCGCCACATGTAATTCTTGGCTCAAGAAAGATCATATAATAATATGGAAAGAATATCAAGGGCCAAAGCCTTATAAGTGGATAATATGGCCTTATTCAAAATCTAATGGATGGGTTGACAAAATAGATGTTGTATTGTGATACCAAAGAAAATATTTCAAACCTGGGAAAACAACACCCCTCCATTTAAGATGTCACAAGCAATGGAGAGTTGGAAACAAAAGAATCCAACTTGGGAGTACAAGCTATTTACTTCAGAAGAGCGAGTAGAGTTTATAAAAAATAACTTTTCTAAGGATGTTTTAGATGCTTACTACACACTTATACCTCCTGCATTTAAAGCAGATTTATGGAGATATTGCGTTCTTTTTATAGAAGGAGGCGTGTATGTGGATGCTGATATGATTTGTGATACTCCATTAGATGAGTGGATAAGCGGAGAAATGGTTGTGGTTAGAGATGATCCAATGGCTAAAAAGTGGCTTGCAAATGGATTTATAGGATCTACAAAAAAACAAAAAGCTTTAAAAGAAATAATAGATAGGATTGTTTTAAAATGCAATAAAAAACAATTAGAGTTTTATTTAGACTACACTGGCCCAGCTCTTTGGGGTAAAGTTGTTAATAAAGCAAACTTTAGATTAGAAGAGGAGGATTATCCTTTAGGAGATTTAAACGGTATAAAAATATTAAAGCACGATTACTCTAAAAGAAAATTCACATTAAACGATTTGCCTGTAGTTCATACAGAGTATAATGAATATAGGGATGAGATGAGCAAAATAGGAAATGAACCTTTTTATAATTATGTTCAAAGAGAAGAGATATTTTCAGAAATACCTAGACAAATAATATGGACTACATATGACAATCTGGATATAAATAATTACATGATTTCTTCTTATGAAAAAAATTCAGACTGGGATGTTAAATATTTTTCAAACGAAGATGTTGACACATGGTTTGATAATTCTATTTACAGAGAAGCTTATAGCAAGTTGTCGGAAAGAGGAGAGAGAACAGACTTTTTCAGATACTGCTATCTATATGAACACGGTGGAGTGTATGCGGATGCTGATACTTATTGTAATCAACCTCTAGACAAATGGATAGGTGGATGTGATTTAATGGTTGGATTAGAGGCTTTAGTATCGAAAGAAAATTCATTGGGTTTTGATAATTTTGCTCAGTTATGTAATGATAATTGGGTTAGTGTTTGTAATTGGTTTTTTGCTGTAAAACCAAAACACCCAATCATGTCAAAATTAATTAATGATATTATAAATAACCCTAGTGATGGAGGGGTGTTAAAAAATACTGGTCCAGGAAGATTTACAAAGTGGATGATAGAGCATTTTGGAAGGAATAATGATTTCAGTAAAGATGTTGTTAAAGGTAAATCTAAATTACTTTCTATCAATAGGTTTGGGTCTAATCAATCGCACTCAAACTCAATTAAACAAGCTGATCCATTCAGTACTGAGAACAAAGATATTTATATCACCCACATGTTTGATGGAACTTGGAGGGGAAATGTTCAAAGAGAAAAGATAAAAATAATCCCTTCTAATAAGAGTTTAGGTATTTCTCATAATCTTACCCTACAAAAAATAGATAATGGATTTAAAGGTGTTGCCCGTTGGGATAAAGATACAGAACGTACTCACTTCATGAAAAAGTTAGGAGATTGCAGGAGCCTAAATGAATTGATATTCGACAGTAATCTTAACTTAATATCTCAAGAAGAAAAGCAGATAAAAAATTACACAGAAGTTGCTAAATTTGAGGATTTTAGACATTTTTCTTTTAATGGAAAAGACTACTATTCAGTGTCTTTTATAGATGAAAATTGGAACACAAGGGTTGCAATACTGGATTCTAATTATAAATTTATAAAAAAAATAACATTAGATTATACTCATAGAATGAGATTTGGTGTTGGTCATGAAGTTGAATGGGAGAAAAACTATTTATTTTTTGAAAAAGATAAAGAGTTATACCTAATATATAGCACAACCCCTAGATATATTGTATACAAGTGCATAAATGAAGATTTAATGGACTTTGAGAAGTTTATCGACATAGACAACCATCACTCAAACAAACTGCCTTCTAATCAATTTTATTTTAGCTCAAACACTTCAACAGGTGGATCGACATCTCCTATATGGATTGAAGAAAAGCAAATGTGGGTTTATTTAATACACACTAAAATATATGACAAGAAAAGATATAATCATTTTTCTGTTTGGCTAGACAAGGATTTAAAAATAGTGGAAATAAAAGAAAAACCATTTTTATCTCAACATATAAATTATGATTATTTTTTTGTTAGCTCAATGATCAATGAGGGAGATTATGTTGTTATATCTGGAGGTATTAGTGATAATTCTAATTTTACATGGAAAATACCTAAAAATCTACTACTTAAATAAGCGCTAGTGGTTGTTTTTATTATGTAAAATCTAAATTAATTATCTTTGCATAAATAATAAGAAATGGCTAACACTGGGATAAAAAGAGTACTTACATTAAGAAAATACATAGATGGGGTAGCTACTAACGAAACTAAAGAAAATATTGTAGGGGATCCTGATTATATAGCTCCTTACGAGGACTTAGTTGACTGTCCAATAGCAGTAGATGCTACACCTACTGCTACACCTACTGTTACTCCGACCGCAACACCTACGCCTACCCCAACACCTTCTGGATTAATAACCACTTGTCATGATGTTACATATGATTCGTCTTTATTTAGTTTAGATATGGACGTATATGGAATAGGTTACTCAGATCACACAGGAACATTCACAGTAACATCTTTTAATGATTTAGGATTTTCAATAGAAAATGGATCTGAATTTACATACAATGTATGCGCTGAATCAATATCCAGCAACATATTTTCAACTTCAGACAATCAATCGTATCCTCAATACGATTCAGCATTAAGCATTAGCAATAGTGGAACTGCTTGTTCCTCTCAGAATGATTGCGCTGGTTTTGAACCTATATAATTTAATATTATGGCTTATACATTAACATTTGACGAAAAAATAAATGGATGGACTTCGTTTCATTCGTATCAGCCAGAAATGATGGTTAATCTTAATAATGATTTATATTCATTTAAGAACGGTCAATTGCATTTACATAACTCAAATGAGAATCAAAGAAACACATTCTATGGTCAATCATATAGTACTGAGATTGAATTTGTAGCTAACGAAGGCCCATCTGAGGTTAAAATATTCAAAACAATAGAAATAGAAGGGGATTCCAAGGATTGGGATGTAACAGTTGCTACTGATATAGAATCTGGGCATGTAAATAAAGAAGATTTTGAAAACAAAGAAGGGTTTAAATATTCTTATATAAGAAGAAATGCATCTGACGAAGTAAATACAGAGCTTTTATCTGTTCAGGGTGTTGGTAATCTTTCTAGCTCAACCAGCAATACATATACCTTTATATCTGTACCTAACAACGTATCCATTGGGGATGTTTTGTATTTTTCATCGGGTGGATCATACACTAAGATAGGTGTTATATCTTCTAAAGACAGTACAACCATAACCACGGCAAATTCACTATCAACACCATCTAATGGAGACTTTATTTTTGTTGCAAAAAATAGTGTTGCTGAAAGCTATGGTTTGAAAGGGTATTATGCAAGCATAAGACTTACAAATAATGGAACTAGTCCCGTTGAAGTCTTTGCAGTAAACAGCGAGGTAAGCAAGAGCTTCCCTTAATATTTAGTATATTTGTAACAAATAAAAACATATAATTATGCCATTACCATTAATCGCAGCAGTAGGTATAGGGGTGGCCGCAGCTGGCGGGATTGCTCAAACTATAAGCGGCATATCAAGAACCAATAAAGCTAAAAAAGCATTAGCTGGATTTCAAAGACAAAGACTCACAAATATAACAGAAGGAATGAGGGTTTCCACTATGGGTGCTGAACTCCAAACTCAGGAAGCTCAAAGAAGATTTGCTACATCTGTTGATGCCTTAAGATCTGGCGGAGTCAGAGGTCTTGTTGGTGGATTAGGTCAAATAGAACAACAACAACAAGTGGGCCAACAACAAATAGCAGCAGGATTAGATCAACAGCAACAACAAATAGATATGATGCGAGCTGAGGATGAAGGAAGAATCAGAGGAATGGTTGAGGCCAGAGAATCTTCCGCAATAGCTGGAATAGGCGCTGAATTGCAAAACGCAAGACAAACAACTAACGCAGGTATATCTGGAATAGCAAATGCTGGATTAGCTGCATTTACAGCGGGTGCAGGTGCAGGTGGATCTGAGCTAGGTAAAGTTGGTAAAGTTGTAAGAGATGTGAAAGGAGGATTAGATATTGCTGGTCAAGTACAAGGACTTACCCAAAATCAAGCAGGAAGAGCTGCGAATAGACTTAACAACTCTGGAGCCTTTGATGCGCAAAACGCTGCAATACAACAAAGAAACATGCTTCAGTCTACTTTTGGAGGAGCTCAAATGAATTCTATGCCTAGAACTAATACGTTAGATCCTATTAGAGGGGCTGGGTTATCTGGCTCTTATGTTGCTGGACCTATTTCTTACGGCGATACTTATAATTTAGAAGGATAATATGGCACAAAATACAGCTCAATTTGAAGCAATGCAATACTCTCAAGCAGCACCAGTTGACTTTGGGAAAATAGCTATGGGGTTTGCTCAGGTTTCTGAGAACAAAAGATTAGAAGCAGAGAGAAAACAAAAAGAAAGAGATGACTTTCAGGTTAAAATGACTGAGCTATATGGGGAAACCATATATTCTCCATTTGATAATACTGGGTTAGCGAACATAGATATAGCGAATCAAAAGATAAAAGATAGTATTGTAGCTCAGTCAAACATAATAAATAAAATGTTTGAAGAAGGCAAGCTTAGTAGGCCAGAGGTTTCTAGGAGGATGAATCTTTTAAAGGCTCAGACATCTCAATATAGTAACTTTATAAATGGAATATCTGGAGCAGTAGAAGAGTATAAGAAGCTTGGAGACAATGCATCTGCATCTTCTAAATACATAATGAAAAAAGCTGATGAATTATTTCAAAACACTGCTCCTGGTGTTGATTCAGAATCTATGCTTAAGTTTTTTACAAAAGATGGTGAAACACTTCAATCAACTCCTTTCATGCAATTACAAGGAATGCTAGATATTAGAGCTGGAGTAGATGAAAAGGAAATAGTTAATGAAATTATTGGATTTGAGAAAAACGCAAATAAGATATTTGAAGCGGGAACAGTTTATAATAAATTCTTAGAAACAGGAAAGCTACAACCAGAGCACAAAAATCTAATATCAAAATATATTAAAGCTCAAGATGATAAAGATCTTTATGACTTTGCTGATAAAGCAGGAATAATTGATGAGGTTGGCTTTAAAAAAGGTGAGCTTTTTTCCATAGAAAATAGGGATTATGTCGAAGGAAAGGTTAATGAGTACTTAGAATCTTTAACTGAGTCTAGTCTTAATATTAGGGATTGGAGAGATGATGTTGAAGGAACTAAGCTTACTGGAATGTTAGCTGATGATAAAAGGCAGATACAAGCTTTAAGATTAAAAGAAAGAGAATTAGAGGGTGAGCCTAGTTTTGATATATACGAAAACCCAGATCAAACTGATGGATTAGGATTTCAAGTTATTCCTAAACAAAATAAACAACCTAGTATCGTTGGATTAACTCAAGAATCTCTTAAAAAATTAGGAGCCAACGCTGGAATACTTGGATCTATACCAGAAGCAACCATATCTTACTATGAAGAATACGGCAAAAATAGCTACGTTACAATATCATACCCTGTTATCAGAATGGTTGGAGATGTTCCTATTAAAGAGACAAAAGCAGATAGACTTAGAATACCTGACTTAGAAACTAAAAACTTTGTTAGAACGAGATTAAAAATTCCACCAACTCAATCACTTCAGATAAGCACAAATAGAAATACGCCTCAATCACAAAATAATCAAGAGAATACTCAAGTGGCTCCAAATCAGGTTCCAGAAAACAAAAAACAAACAATTCCAGGATTCTAATTATGATTCAAGATAAAGACAAAATAAAACTACTTTATGATGCTGCTTCTAATGAATACGACTTAGGATCGTATGAAGAGTTTGCGTCTAAGCTTCAAGAACCAAGTAAAAGAAAAGCTCTATATGATGCTATTGGATCAAAGTACGACTTAGGTTCTTTTGAGGAATTTGAAGCAAAAGTATCTGGAGAAGTAAAAAAAAAAGAAGATTCAGAACCTACTATTCAAGAGGCTCCTATGGATTCGGAGTTGGAGACTACTTCTTCGGAATCACAAGAAGAAATAGATAAAACAAAACCTGTTGAATTTGACTGGAGGGCTGACTTAAATAAAAACAAAACGTTTTTTGGAGATCAAGTTGACCCAATAATGTCTGCCGCTGTAGAGGACTTTGGTAAAATGACTATTTTTCCTGCAACCGAAACAGCTGTTTCTGAGGCTAAATCTACAGAATTAATATTCCCTAAAATAAAGAGTGATAAAGAATATACTGACGAGGAGGTCGCTCAAGTAACAAAACTTTTACAAGAAGATCAATCAAGACCTCCAAGCGAATATATGTCTGGCTTTATAAAGACTCTTCAAGAAAGTCAGGAAAACGGAGATAGTACATTTTTTTCATGGATAAAGGGCTTGGCTTTAAATCCTAATGCAATACCTGAAATAGCATCAACTATGGTTGGTGGTATGGTTGGATCTGGAGTTGGAAGTGAAGAAGGAGCTGAAGCAGTATTGGCTGGTACAGCAATAGGAGCTGGAATAGGAACCGCTATGGGCGCTCAAGCAGGCCCATTAGGTATGTTAGGTGGTGCTATTAGTCAAGGTGTAAGAGGAGCTATGTCGGCTGTTGGCGGAACTATGTTTGCTGTTTCGACATATAAAGATCTATTAATTGATCAGCTTGGAGATAAACCTTTAACAGAAGAGAATATTAAATCAATTCTTAACGATGAAGAAAAAAGAAATGAATTAAGAAATAAAGCCTTAGCCAAAGGAGCCAGTATGGGTGCGTTTGATTATTTAACTTTTGGGTTAATGGGCAGAGTATCAAAACTAACTTCTTCGCTTGGAAAAACAAAATCCGCTATTGCCACCACAGCCGTTGGAGCTGGTCTTGGAGGCGCTTCTTCTGCTGGTAGTAGCTTGGTAGCAGGAACAGAAATAGATCCATCTGAGGTAGCAGGAAGAGTTATTGTTCAGGGATTGATAGGTACTGGATCTGCATTAGCTAGATCCGTTTCGCCTCAAGGAAGATTTGATTCGGCTTCTAAGAAGTTTTCAGATACATATAAAGATTTTGAGTATACAGTAAATAATTCAAAAGCAACAAAGCAAGATGTATCAACAATACTTAGGACTGCTACTGATGAGCAAATAAAAGATATAGATATTAAAATTGTTGGAGATGAAGCGCTGATTAATGAAGTCGAAACAAGGATGTCTAGAGCTAGGATGCAGGATAAAATAGATCCAAAAATAACTGATAAAGCAGATAGGGATCTTGTTATAACTAAAGAGATTGAAATCAAAGATCTTTCTAGCAAAAACAGTGTTAGCTCTAAAAAAAGAATTAAGATACTGGAAAAAGAAATATCTGATATTCAAGAAAAATACACAGAGACATCTGAACCAATAGAAATTCAACCAACAAAACAAGAGACTAAATCTTTTGAAACAAAGCCATCTATAGAAGAGCCATTCATGGCAAGAACTCAAGGAGGAAAGCAGAGCTCATTAAAAGTAAACTTTGATTCAGAAGGAAAAATAGAATCTGTTGTTAATGTTAAAACAGGAAAAAAAGCTAGTGCTGGTTCTGTTGCTGAGGTTGAAAAACAATTTCTAAAGAATGTGTTTGATGTGAATCAAGGTAAAAAAGCTCCAGAGCCGCAAGGATTATCAGAGCGAGATATACCTAGATATATAGCAAGAGAAAGTGAGAATGTAAAAGAGATTGCAGATGCTATTAGTTTTGAGAAAAGTCAAATAGCAGATAATAAATCCATGACTAAAGACATGTTTGATGAGAATGGTCTTGCTAATCTAAAGGGCTTTAAGTTTACTAGCGAAAGCTGGGAGAGAATGACTGGTAAAACGCCAAAAGAAAGTAAAATAGATAAACTTTGGATAGACGATTCAAGAAATGAAAACACAGGAGAATACAACGCTGGATCAATAGAGGATGGTTGGACAAGTTTACTAGCAAGAGAAGGTGAACTTCCAAACGATGTTGGATCTAGAGTTGATGTTCAAGATGTTATTGAGTTTATACAAAACAACAACACAGAGTCAAAGCTAAATAAATTTATAGGATTATCAAGTCAAATTCAAAAAACACCTGAATTAATAGAGTTAGAGTCTAAATTTACTGATTTAACTGGACTCCAAGCTACTCCATCAAACATAGAGGCGGTTTTATCTGTAGATCCAGAAAGACCACCATTAGAAGTTCTTAAACAAGCTGAAAAGGAGAGGTTATTATCGCTAAAAGATGCTCCTTTAGAAGATAAACCAGGAACGTTTGGAAAGAAAAGAGGACCATCTCCTGAGAAGATATTAGGTCAAGAAAGAAAAACAGTAGAAGTTGATGAAGCAAAAGCACTCAGAGATCAAATAAAATTAGAAGTTAAAGCTGCTAAAGATTCTAAAATAGATCAGACATCTAGGAGAAAAGCACTATCTCAAGCTATATCAAATTTAGTTAAAGAGGGGTCTATTAAGTCTAAAAAAGCATCTCAATTAATAAACAAAATATCTCAAGTAAATCTTAATAACTCTGACGCTGTAAATAGGGTTTTAACCTATGTTGAAAATGTGTTTAATGATGCTGATTATTCTAAAAAAATAGATCAAGCAAATTCTTTAAGGAAATCCATAATTAAAGCTTCTAAAAATAAAACATTAGAGCTAAATTCTGCTGGATCAGCTAAATTATTTTCTGAGGTAGATCCATTATTGGTTGAAAACATTGATCAGTATTTAATTCAGGCTGCTAAGGTTAAAGAAGGAATAACCCCAAGTACTGGAAATAAAATTAGACCATCTCTAAATATTGCTGATACAAACAAGTATTCCGAATCTCAATTAAAAATTCAAGAAGATATTAAATTGTCTACGGAAAAAGATGCATTTCGTGAGTTAACTGGATTGTCTCCAGAAGAGTTTTCTTTAGAGGATATGAGGGAGATTGTTTATGGGTTTAATGAAAATCAATCTGGAATAGAAAGAGATTTGGATTTAAAATCAAAAGCTGAGTCTAAAAAAACAGAGATAAGAAGAGCTGTAGATAAGGCATTTAAAACAGTTTCATCTATATCAGAAAAATTGCTTTATGAAGAAGTTGATCCTTTTACTGGAGATAAAATAGTAATATCTGATGCTTCAAGAAAAATAATAAAAGACTTTATTAAAATAGAAACCAAAAATTTAAGCATATCTGACGCTGTAATTGCATTGGATGCACTAATGAACTTTGCCACTAATAAAACTACCGGTGGCATGGGAGCTATAATTAACAGATACAAAGGCTTAATGAATACTGAAAAAGCATTAAAATCTGGTCTTGTTTCTAAAAAATTATCTGTAATATCTAGTAAGCCAAGTGCAGCTGGATTGGCTGCAAGATCATGGAATAAGTATATAGCTAGTTTACCTTTGACTTTAGAATATATGTTTAAAGGTCAGTCTAAGGCTCTTATGTTCGAGGAATTATCTGGATTTTCAGGAGTTAAAAATGGATCAGCAAAAGCAGTTAAATATGCTAATTCTGTAGCAAATAAATACTCAGAAGCATTTAAAAATAAAAAACCCAACGGAGAGGCTTTTAATTCTGTTTTTAATGATGTAGAAAGAGGAATGCTTGCTTTTGTTAGGAGAAGTTTATCTGGAGAAGAGTCTGTTGAATTTTCTAGAAGAAAATCTTTGATTGAACAGACAATAGATGTTCTTTCTAAAAGAGGAGGAAAAGAGAGCAAGTTGTCAGAAACATATAAAGATGTGTATGATAAAATATTGTCTGATTCAAATTCTTTTTTAGATGTTGAATCTAAAGTTGATAGGATAAATTTAGATGCAGTTGAGTTCATAACAAACATATGGAGGGATAATTATCCAAAGCTAAGTGAATTAAGCGAAAATATATATAATAAAAAGCTAAATAAAGACATAAACTATACTACAGATTCTTTTTCAAGACTACAAGAAGGAGAAAAAATAGGAGAAATAGGTGAGTCTGTATTTGATTTTGCTTCAAAAAAAGTTTCTGACAAAAAAACAGGAACATTAATGGAAGCAACTAGACCATCTAATCTTCCTAAAGATAGATTTGTTAATTTGTCTTTTGATTCTCAAAATATATCTAACTTAGAAAGAGCTGTTATGGATATAGAAACTGCTCCGTCTATACAGAAATTAAAAGGATTTTTTGAGTCTAAGAATTTTGAAAAGATAGTTCCAGATGCTCAGGATAGAGACTTACTCAAGGGAAGAGTAATAAAATATGTTCAAGCTAAAAAAGGAAGGGATTACATATCTCCAGATGATAAACAATTTTTGAAAGTATTAAATGCTTATTCTTCATTTGGTGTTTCTAGAACGCTTGGTGGACTGACTCAACCCGTAAAACAAACAATTCCAATAGTATTTAACACTATGTCTAATTTAGGTGTTTCTGCAACTATAGATACATTTTTAATTATACCTGACTTGATTTTCAATAAAGGCATGAGTGATTTTATTAAAAATTCTGGTTATGCTATAGCAAATAGAGGTATAGAATCAATCAGTGGAATAGATAGTTATAACAGGAAGCTTGAGAATGCAGCTAAAACTAATATTGGAAAAGCTTTCAATGTTATTAATGAAATTCAGAATCAATGGCTACAAAAATTCCTTGTTGCTCCAGATAGATACATAGCTCAAGCATCATGGTTGATGTATTACCTTAAAGACGCAAAATCAAGAGGAGTAGACATTAAGAATATAGATTGGGAAACTTTAAAGCTAGATAAAAAGTCTGCTAATTATGCTCAGCAGCAAGTAGATAGACAGCAGAACGTATCTGATGTAGATTTACAGGGAGAGTTATTTACTAGTAAAAAATCCGGAACTCAATTTTTAAGAAAGGTTGTTTTTTCTTTCGCTAACTTTTTATTAAACCAAAAAGCTAGAATGTATTCAGATATAACAACTGTAACAAGTAAAACTTCTAGCGCTCAAGATAAGAGTGCGGCATATAGGTCTTTATATGGATTAGTTTCTGAGGTTCTTGTTTTTAATACTTTAGGTCTTTTAATTTCTGAACTATTATCAGAAATATCTTCTGAATCAGATTTGTCTGATGAGGAAAAAACTAAGAAGAAAAAAAATAGACTTAAAGGAAGACTCACTAATGTTGTTACAGATATATTATCTCCTTTACCAGTTGATCAAGTGAATGATCCAATAATAGATGGTGTAAATTCATTTATAAAGCTTATTTCTGATTCAGATGATCCATATCAGCTTTTTAAATCAATGGATAAATCTGCATGGGAGAGAATGGGTCTTCTAGGAATACCTACTCAAAAATTTAATGAATGGTATGAAATGGGGGAAATGGCTCTTGGTGGAACTTACATAAGGGAGCTTCCTTTTGGTAAAAAAGAAACTGTATCAATAACTGAAGAAGGAAAAGAAAGCGCTCTTAATAACTGGCTTTCATATACTCTGTACTTAAATGGTGTGCTTCCTTCTGAAGCAGGAACAACAATAAAATACAATATAAGATATATAAAAAAGAATCAAACAGTTAAGAGTTCTAAAAGAAAAAGAAAAACGATCGACCTGACTAAATAAAAAAGAGAGAGAAAAGATCACCAGACCAACGGATACTTAACTCTCCCTTTTAACTATTTTAACTAATACAAATTTATATCTTTTATTTCTAATAAACAAAAAAGGAGCCTTAAAAAAGCTCCTTTCTTCGTAACAAAATTAACTAAAAAATCATGAATCAGGCAAATCAAGATATTCATTCAAATATACTAATACTCTTTGTTTCTACAAAATATCTTTAAGTATTTCTATTACTTTTTCGCAATCTTTCTGATTCCTTGGCATAAATAGGTTGGTGTTGATTCCTTCATTGATGAGATGTAGCTTAAATAGCTTCCACCTTAGTGGGAATGCTTCATTTGGATTTCCTTTAGTTTCTATAATAAACCTAGGTGGGTCCTGAGTATCTATAAAGTCTGGAGTGTATTTAATTCCAAGTATCTTTTTATTACCCCTATCGTGTAGATCTTTCTTTGTTTTAGTTTTCTCGTAAGAAGCCATGTCGAAGTCAAATCCTTTGATGATAGTGAATGTCTTGCCTTCGTATATAGCTGGTATTCCATTCTTCCTAAGTAGTCTATACATGTGAAGCTCTAACTTAGAGGCAAACTCTATTCCATCTTCTCTTACTTTAGTAGATCTAGTAATCTGTCTACTCCCCTTTTTCTTCCTCATAATCTTCTTGTATTGATATTATTTCTGGAGCTCCAACTATATTTTCAAAGTAAAAATGTGCATCTTCTTTAGATTTGCCAATATAATCTCCGTAATCTACGTCTTTTCCGTCCAATAGCTCCTCTTTAGTGACCACATAATACCTTTTGTAGTTGTTTATACCGTTGATGTATAGAACGTCCTTTAAATCCTCTAAAAATCCGTCATAATAATAAACACAAATGACCGCCTCTCGATCAGTGCATCCTAATTCGCGAGCCAGCCAATGTATTTCATCTGGTTCATAAGCTATCACGCTTACTCCAAAATCTACCTCCAGGTCAATAAAAAAATAGTTGTTGTTGTTGTTGTATCTTTTGAGAACATCTTCTAAAGAAGAATAAACCAAGTAAGCTTTGTCTTCATCTAGTTCTCTACTTAGTATTATTCTGCTTTGATTTAACTTCATCCTTTGCTCTTTCGATATATAAAGTGGCATCCATTAATTCTTGCTTGAGATGTTCAAGCCACTCTAACAAAGATAATGGATTTTCAGATAAAGTCTTGCCATACTTATCAATACCTATTCTGCTTCTTTCACTAAATTGCTTTATAACTCTATCAACTACAGGGTCTGTTTTTGGCGTTGGAAATGTAGATGATTGGTCCCAGTAGTCTAACATCATTTCTCTAACTTATTTTCTTCAGATATATCTTTTTTTAGTTGCTCAAGAGCTTCTTCGTATCCAGGCATCCTTTTCATCGTTTCAATAGCTCCAATGATAAGGTCTTTCATGTTGTTCATCTGGGATACTAAGGCAGTATTAACTCCTTGTATATTCTTGGTTGTATTAACCATCTTTATAAGCTCTTGCTCTTTCATAAAACTATATTTCTTTTTATTATTTCTATGTAGTTTCTTAGATCGTCTATCTTGTTGAATTGTATTAAATAGTCTGAATTAGTATCGTAAACCTCCCACCTTCCGTTTTTAACTTCATCATCTACGCACGATACTAAATAGTTATAAGAATCTTTTTTGCACCTCCACACATAATAGTAGTAAGGCTCTTCTCCTAAATCAAAATCATGAATATAAACGGCTTCAAAGCCTAAATCTCTTAAGTCATGTTCTCTAATGCTACTCATAGTCTCTAAGGATTATTTCAAATGTCCACTTAAAGATACTAAAATTTATAGCAAAGTATTCATCATCCCAGTAAAAAGCTAATGTAGGAATTATGTAGAACATGTTAAGATTATCCATTTTGATTATCTTCATAACTCTAGAATAAATGAGATAGCCTAGCTACTTGTCCATGTAGTTTATCATGAATAAATCCCTCAACGGCTTTAGGAGCATGCTGATAACCATTTCTATGGTGCCAAGCATCTGTACCACTTGGGCTTCTTAAACTCTCAATAGTAACCCCTATATCATCTTTAACGATCTTGTGGTGTACATGATGAGTGTAAACATACCTTCTCTGCTTGCTTTGACCACCTTCCCATGCATCAGATTCAGATGCCATTAGTTTTGTTAGGTCGTTCCACTTAGCTCCGTCTCCGTGAGTAGTGCAAATTAGGTTTTTTCCGTATGCATAGTATTTTCTGTGAGCAATACTAACATCGAAGGTTATGTTTTCACAATCTCTATACCAATTAGATATAGCATCAGCTAGGAAGAACCCATGAACGTAGTCATGGTTTGATGGGTTATACATAAAGTGAACATCAGCCACTTGCATTAACTTATCAATAACCTCTATATAAAGCTTTTTAGCTAATAAGAAGTTATCATACCACATTCCATCTGTATCTTGTGGAGTTCCAGAAGTAGTTGTTCTTCTTGGTGTGTCTACATGAAGTATATCATTACCAGCAACAAAGATTATCTTTTCAATATCAAAAGCCTGAGCTTTCTGGAGTATTCCATCTACCCCTTCTCTAACTCTTTGTACTGCGACCTGGTTGTTGTATTCTTCGCCAGTTTCAAAAGAAGAAGCGAGCTTTCCTATGTGAACGTCTGCTGGGTCAATAACTAAAAGATGAGGTCTGTTGAGTGGTTCCCTTTTAATTTTTTCATATCTGAAGGTGTGGTTCTTTACATCCTCCATATGATCTTTAAGCATGTCCTCAAAAGTAGGACCTTCTTCTTGGTCGGCTTTAAATGCTATCGACCAGTGCTTACCTTTGTACCATCCATGCTTAACTGACTCAAATGGTATTCCTGCTATATCGCATTCATTGGCTAGTCCTGGATTTTTTTCCTCTTCCTCTCTTTGTGATAGCCATCTAGATATATTTTTCCTAACAGATCTAAGATTTGATTCTTGTTTGTATCCTTGTTCTTGAAGTTTTCTAGCTATCTCTGTAGCGCTTTCTATTCCAGAGTCGTAAATGTTAAAAGCAAGCTTTTTTAATTCTCTATTAGATTTCATCTTGTTTGATTTGATTAAGCAGTTTGTTTGCCTTGTCTATTAAGGTCTGTATTGAAGATATGATCTCGTTCCTATCGGTTTCAAATAGAGAGTCGTATATTTCGCTGACAGATTCTCTCAGCTCATTGCAAACATTGTTTATGTACTTAATCCGATGCAATCCTCTATTTGTCTTGGTGCTGTATCAGAAGATCTCCGAGTTGTTTGTCGATCTTCTTCAGCCTCCTATAAATTATTCTGGAATCTTTTTTTACTCTTTCTTTCTCTGCTTGAGAGCTCTTAACATCTATGCCCATGTTTATTGTGGCGTCAAGGGCGAGCATCCTATCTACAATTTCCTGCTGTTCATCAAAAGAATTAAACACATAATCTAACTCTGTGTTTAAATCGAATTCTGGCTTTAGCATTCTGAAGTGTAATTCTTCTATGTATTGGTTTATTGTCCTGCTCATGGTTGTAAAATTAAACTGTTTTATTTATTTAACAAAATATTTATTAACTTTTTTTTGTTTATTGGTGATATTTATCGTAATAGTGCTTGTAAATCTCGAAAACTGGCTTTGATAACTCGTGATTCTTGTAGGTTTTAGGCGAAACAACCTTATCTCCGCCAGACTCGATAATTAAAGTTATCTCATCCCAGTCTTCTGGAACTGGAGAAACTTTGATTCCATTCTTCAAGCACCAACTCATGGCCTCAAAGTGCTCTTTTGTCGGAGCAAATCTATCTATTTGTCTAGGTCTTCTTTTCATTTAAAATGGAACTTCATCTGAGTTAATGTCAAAGGCTTGATGTGGTTGTGCTACATATACTGGAGCAGACTCTTCTCTAAACTTCTGAGGTTCTTGATCCAATCTAAATGTAGGTTCATTGCTTCCAACATAATATCTTCCGCTAGGTAAGTGATAGTTAAAGTAAGTGCTTGCCCCTATCTCTCCTTGAAACTTCATTTTAACCTTCTCTGTTCTAAATGAGACTTGATTCTTTTTGATTATCTCATTTGTGTTTGGGTCTATAGTTTCTGCAAAGTATCTGAATACACTAAATCCATCATGTGTTTGATTCCTAAAGTCTGCTGATCCAGAAACAGAATACAAGTCAGGATGATTGTATGCTCCATCAGGATTCTTAGTCATTTTAGTTGGGTGTGCAATTAAGAATATAATTACATCATTCATTTGAGCAAACATTGTTAATTTAGTCAGTACGCTCTTGATATTTGAAAGCTCAGAAGCATTGCTATTGTTGAACTCCAACTTATTAAAGGCATCAATAACAAATATATCTATCCCGTATATAAACATTTGTTCTTTAAACTTATCCAAAAGCCAATCCCAAGTTGGGAACTCCCCTTTCTCTGGAGCAGTAGTGTATATTTTTTCTTTAGCCCATGTGGAGTACGTTAAAATATCTTCTTTGCTTATCCTGGGGCATCCCGGATTATCCATCCAAAAGTTCTTCCCATGAAACTTCTCAATGAATGTAGATTGATGTAACTCCATTGGGTGGTGTTCTGGAGAAAAGAAAGATGCTTTTAGTTTATGGTCCTGAACAAGGTTTAGTATATACCACTCAGTAAAATTTGACTTACCATGCGAAGGTATTCCAGTCCCCGTTACCAAGTGTCCTCTCATGACTTTAAAATGGTCGGATAGGTTTCCAAAACAACTTCTTTTAGGATACATTGTTTCTGGAGTTCCATTCTCGTAAAGCTCTATTATTCCATCGTAAAGATCATCTATTGTGTAAGTTCCACTTGATGGATACTTCTTAGCATTAGCTATGTCTCTAGCCAAACCAGATTCACTATCCACAATCAATGTTTCGTTTGCATCTTTGTGCTTGAATAAAACTCTAACGCATCTGTACTTTCCTAACCTCTGAACAATCTTATCTGCTACTAGCTCTCCCTTTGTATCGTTATCTGTTGCTATGTAAAACTTCTCTACATCAGACAAATACTTCTCTGAGTTGATCCATACATCATCATTATCGTTTGCTCCATTAGGAAGACTTATTACGTTCTTGTATCCAGCTTGGTGCATTGCTAGAACATCAAACTCTCCTTCTACAATAAAAACTTCTTTCTCTCCTATTGCCGCATTTATGTTATAGAATATTGACTTTCCATTCTTAGATTGAGTAAAGTGCTTACCTCCAGATCTGTATTTTTTATTTACTAGCACATCTCCCTCAAAGTAATTGTAAACGATATTGTTTACTTTCTTTCCTAGTTGAGGTTGGTAGTATTCCTCTTGAGTTACTCTAAGATCTTTTAGTGTGAATTGCTGAATCTTTCTTTCATCTTCAATCCACTTTACCATTGCATCAGAAAGCTCAGTGTAATTACTCCAGTTTTGTTCCGGAAGTGTATAGTCTGGTTTAATATCTTCAATGCTCTCTTTGTCTCTAATTGATATTGCCTCACAGTAGTGGCACTTAGCAACCCCTTTGTTTAGATTAACGCTAAGAGATTTTGTTTTCTTATGGTCGCAAACTGGACAGTTTATTTTTATCTGCCCATTTGTTTTGTTTGTCTCGATTAAATCCCATTCAAATATATTTTTCATTAGTATGCTACGTCTTTATGGTTCTTTGGTAAATATCCGTACTTCTCAAACTTATTTTCTTTGCCCTTCTTGATAAAGTTTCTAAAGTATCTGTTGTAATTAGTTTCATCCATTTCAAACTTACCAGTCATCTCTAAGTATTGATTAAAATCATCTAGTCTTTTTAAGAGCGATGGAATATCCATTTTGTAGTTTGATGAGATTGCCTTAACTAATCTGTCATTTTTTACATAAGCATCTTTTAGAACTTTTATGTCCATAGTTCTAATATTGTTTACATTGTTTACATTGTTATCATTGTTTACATTGTTGTATGTTGCTAATGTCGTGCTAATCTCGTGAGAATCTGGTGCTAATCTCGTGCTAATCTTGCTGTCATTTTCAACCCTGTTACTCTGGTAATCATCATATTTAACAATGCTTACAACGAAAGAAAGACCTGCTCTTCTCGTGTTAAGTTCTCCACTCTTTTTTAGTTTACTAATTGCAAATCTTACTTGAGCGTTTGTAATCCCTAATTTTACTGCAATTGAGTCGTATGAAGTTATGAATTCACCTCTCTTTACACTTATGTTTTTCCACTTACTATCCTTGTGAGTAGCAGATAAAAGCACATGTAAAAACACCCTAGACACATTGGCATCTGAATACCATTGCCAGTCCAGAATTCTTCTGTGTAGTGTTATAAAACCGCTATTCATTGTCTTCAGTTTCTAGAGACAAAAGCTCTTTTTCTAGTTCCGTTATCTTCTCTTTTATGATAGATTTCTTAAGCTCAGTGTAGAAGCTATCTTCTACTTTTCTATCTACATTATTTAAAAAAGAAATATGCTTATCGCAAACTTTTTTAATGGCCTTGTAGTCTTCCATAAAGCCTTTCTGAAAATCAATTAAATCATCGCACAAAAATATTCCATGCCTTACAGTTGCATGGTCTTTATCGAAATAAGCTCCTATTTTTGCAAGACTAATATTTGTATTAATAGATATTAATTTATACGCAATACTTCTCATTTCAACAATATCTCTTCTTCTACTTTTTAATCCAATTGGACTCATTAAGTCAAATTTAAAATGGTCGTTAATGCATTGTATCACTATTGTTGATCTTGAATCAATTATGGTATTTCTCTTTAGTTTTGACATATAATTTTGTTTAGAAGAAAAAGGGGGTATTCAACAACCCCCTCTATCTATATTACACTTTAATTTCCTTTAAATTCAACGGGTTTAAAAAAAATAATTAGAACGGCAGGTCGTCCTGGGCTTCTGCTAATTTTGTAACGGGCTGAAAACTTGTGCCGTTGCTTGAGTTGTTTTGAGAGCCTTTAAATTCATAGCTTACTCCCTCCCCAACATAAACTACATCTTGTTTAGCTTGTCTTTCCTCTTTTGTTTGAGGCTTAACTGCGAAATGAGTTTTAACCATTTGCAAGTTTTCTCCATCATAGAGCACCTTTCTGCTCTCTTGTTTCATTTCGACTAAGTCGAATTTGATTTCCTTGATAGTTACATCAACGCCATCCTTGTTTTTGTAGGATCTTGTCTCAATTAACTGCCTAGCTTTTTCAGCATCAATCGAAATTGATAATTTGTTCGCCATTTTAATTGTATTTAATTGTTTAATATACTTGCCAGACCATCTGACAATGAGTTTAAGTAAGTTCTACACGCTTTTATGCGTTCATATAACTTATCTATTGATTCTTGTTCTAAAGCGAGCTTAAATCGCTTTATTCTAAGTTCTTCTGGAATGTCTTCATACATGTGATTCCTGAAAGTCTCTTCTTCCAGCTCCAGAGGTAAGTCTATCATACCAGTTTTCCATGACAACCTCCTTAATTCATCCTGAATAAGCATATCTGGAGTATTAACTAAGCAATAGGCTAATTCACTATCCACAGAATTTGTTAGTATCATATAACCTATCAGTTGCCATTCGTAATCCTTTGTAGGTATCTCAACTCTATTCAATGGAAACGTACTGAAATCCCAACTTGATTTAATATCTATCAATGGATTAACAATATCTGGAGTTCCACATATAAAATCATTCTCAAAAAACTCTTCATTCTTGGATAGCTTAGTTTTGAAAACTCTATTGTACATCTCTATTGCTTCATCTTCAGCTTGAATACCTTTATCCAGATACATGCTAGTTATCTCCTTATCCCTTCCAAAGACTTGCTCCTTGTGTATCTCTTGTAGATAGGTCATTGTTGTTTTAGATAGTGGATCTTTTTTTGTCCTAGAATCAACCATCAACTTCCCTAAGCTACTACACCTAAATTTATAATCTGAAAAATCAACCTTCATTTTCGGCATCCCTTTTCTTTTCATCTTCCATCATCTTTCTAAAGCTATTGTGTATTTCATTTTGAGCATCCAAGTATTCATCCCAAAGAAATTCAAATTGTCTTTCTGAAAAATGAACATAAGCATAATCTTTTGTGTCCACTTCCATATGTCCTTCATGAATTTTAACATTAACAGGATCCATTTCTTCATCTATCACTTGAGTGCTTATGTATGACAAATACTTCTTCTCGCCTTTCTTTGGTTCTTCGCCATCTATGTTACAATAATGTTTTTTAATCTCCCATGATTCTGGGAAAAGTGCTTTTTCTGTTTTTAAGTAATCGTTCATATCTATTTTCTTTTAAAGTCATCTGATTCATCTTCTCCAAATACACCTAACTCATAAAATCCAGTTAGTTTTAATACTGCTCTAGACATCGCTCTCTTTTCAGCCATCTCCATTACATACCATGTATTGCAGTTCCCATCTCTGGCAGTTGCTCCTTTTAGTGCAGAACCAAAAGTCTCTATTACTGCATTCTCTTTGTTTGCGTTTGCTTTAACAACACAAAAGTTTGATTCACATTTAACTACATCATAGTTTATTTTAATCTTCTCAACGCCTTGTATCTTATCAATACCTGCACGAGTTATAATAGTGTAGTGCTGATGTTTAAATACATCTTCCGGGGTTAGTTCATACTTTAAATAAAGTGCCTTGATTTTGTCTCTGTTACTCATGATTTCTGATTTTAATTTATATTATATTCTGTTAATTTTGATTGTACTTTCTCTATCTCTGATAGTTTTTCAGCTATCTTTTTCTTGTAAAACTCTTTTTCTTTTGCGTTAGCTTTCTCCAGATAGTTGCTTAAAGATTCTAGCTGAGCATATTTCTTATCCAAAAGAACTTTTTGTCCAGAAGGCTTTAGTCCATGCTTGAGTATAAAGTCTAGAAACTCTTCATCAACTAGCATATAGGCATCGCAGTCAGTGTAGTATGCTTCGTATGATTCCTTTTCTAAGTGGACAGTCTTCTCTATCTTTAAAAGCGTATCGAATATGGCAGTTTGATTCTTTTCTAACTGAAAAACCTTGTAACTATCTTCGTATAAGTTGTATATCTTTTCTACTTTGTCTTGTCTGTTCATCGGATAAATATATAAAAGCGTGTTTAATTATTAAAGGATTTTAACATTTATTTAAGTAATCTGATTTTTGCTTCATCCCATTTGCCCGCAACAATCCTTGTGTTCACTAGGAAATCAATCCTTTTAGTCCACCTCTTATTCATTCTGTCTCTTATGACCCACACTCCATTCATTGGTCCTGCATTTGTTACACAAACTTTTGAGTTCATTGTGAATCCTATTTTCTCAAGATCTCTGGATACTGCAATAATTCTGTGGCTCATTGGCTTTTCCATGTTGATCGTGAATCCCGTTGCCGTAATGTTGGGGGTATCGTCTGTTTGTCCAGGTACTGCGTGGTAGATTGTTGCCACCACACTAATCCATAGTGCTATTGTTTTCATAATTATATTGTTAGTTTTCACACACATAATCGTGTATTTACCATTTTAATGTTAGTTTTTTGTCACATATTTATAGTATAATTGTGACAATTTTATACATATGTGTAAACATATTGGTTTACTTTTATGCATATATGTAAACATATTGGTTTACTCATCAAAAAATTCCTCTACTGCATCTGTACCCCATCCTGCCGCTAAAGTTATTTTCCTTAAAAGTTCTACATACTCTGTAAAAGATATATCTGAATGGTCTACTTCTACTGAATACTTATACTCGTACTGTTCTATTGTTACTCTGTAAGGTTGTTTTTTCATCTTTTTCCTTGGTTTTTTGATTGCAGTTGTCCTTTGCTAAGCGGTTTAGACATTTTTCTTAGGTTATCTGAGGCATAGCCACGCCCTCTTGCTAGTCCATGCTCCATAACAAAGTCAAGGTAAAGAATCTTGTTTGTTGATGGCTTTTCAATAACAAAGTCCCCTACTATACCCAACTCCTCAAGTATATCTTCCGTATAGTTTATAGATGTTAGCTTGTAGTACGCAGACACTAGGTTTAAATTTTTTCCTAGGTCTAGCATCCTTTGAACAGTAAGGTCTTTGTCCTTGCCTATTCTAAACTTTGTTTTCCGTGTAAGCGTTCTTAGTGTTGGTATCATAATAATTTTTTGTTTAAATAATCTCTGACTCTTGACCACCAGACATTGTGTTCGTATTTTTCATTGTATTCTCTCTGAGTTAAGACCTCAACTCGTATTGCTCCATTCAATGGAACCAATCCAGTGTACACACTTGTTTTTAGTTTCTTCATGTCTAATCAACTTTATCGAACCACACAACCTCTGACTCTCTAAATTTATCTTTATCGCTATTGTATCTTTTAACTATACTCTCCATTACAATTAAGTCTTGAATAGAGGCACTTTTAATTAGGTTTAAGAGCGAATCTATTTTATTTAATACATTGGTAGCCATTTCTGGGTCTACGCCGTACACCGCATCATATTCGCTTCTTACAATCCTATCAAGCATCATGTTAGTTCTGGACACTTGTTGTTTTAATCCCAACTTATATTGTGGGCTATTCTTTAAATCTTCGTTTGCTTCCAGAAGGAGCTCTGATAACAGAACAACTTTTAGATAGCTTAAGTGATTGCTCATGACTTGTGTTGTTTGCTTTCAATGTATTCTATAAAATCTATTGCAGATGTCTTTCCTCCAACACTCCAATTAGTTAATTCTTCCATTGTGTATCTCTCATCATATGTTTTCCAATCGTAAATTGTGTAAATATCTCCATCAAAATCTACTACCCATTCTTTTTGCACCTTCTCATCATAGCTTCTTGTTGAAAAGGTTGGTTGCCCTAGTATTTCTACAAGTTCCCCATAAGTTATTTCGTTTAATGAACCAACATTGTAAGTTCCAACTGAATCGTATGTTGCAGAGACTTGATCTGAAATCTCATACACCTTTAGTTTTTTTGTCTTCATATTAAGTTTGCCGTTTCTAAAATTAATCTAATTGCTGAGTAGAAAACTAATCCAATAATCACTACTGCTATTGCTCTAAAAATAAAGTTTATTACTTTGTATAAAATTGTTTTCATTTTGTATTTGGTATTTAATTATTTGTTATAAAATTAATGTATTTTGTTAATCAATGCTACTGTTTTAACCTTTCATTAACATCTCTGCTGTTGTGCATTCTGGTTATAATTTTTATGGCTTTTAGAGTGTTTGTTAGGTTTGAGTGTATTGTCATTGTTGGTGTTCCAACTACTGTAAGAATAAACATGCCATCTTTTTTTGTGATTTTAAACTTCGGATTTTTCATTGCATTTGTTTTTGATTTTATTGTATTCCTCTATAATATACTCTGTGTCTTGCTTATTCAGGAAAGGATAGTCTTTAAGCACTTCATCTTCTGAATTGTAAAATTCTATATAGTCTTCCATATCGCTTACAATGTTTACTATGTGGTCTGGGTCTGAATAATATCTCCATTCGCTATAAGGCATATCAATTTCCTCTACAACTTCTCCTAATTCATTGAATTCCGTTCTTCCCCCAAAGTCGCAACCTGGTTCTTCGTATTCTATTGTAGCAGTAACGCCGTACTCTACACATATTTGTTTTATAAGTTCAATAGGCGGACTCCAAGCACTATCTCCAGATACATTTATCTCCCCTCTTTCTCTTTGTATTTCAAAATCCCACCATCTTGTGCCATAGTAATAATAACTTCTTTCTTCTTCATCTTCTTCTGGTTCTTTGTTTAAAACCATGTCTCCCCAGCTTAGGAATGAGCCTTTATGATCGTGGTAAGTTTCTAGTTTACTTACTATTCTGTTTAGGGTTCTGTCTTCTCCGTAGATATTAACCCAATTAAAGCAATGGTTTGCCATTATATTATTGTTTTAGTTTTTAAATCTATTATTTCTGAATGTTCTCCTCTTGTGCATAGTGAATTTGCTTCATCTAAGCAATCGGTAAAATGTATTTCCTCTGGAGACTCCCCTCCATGATAAATATGTATTCTGTATCTATTCAAAGCCATGTCTTAGGTATTTATCCCA